>Ga0187884_10000995_pt1 | contig 26889 bp, 23 predicted proteins | sample June2016WEW_20_4_FD_132983 | JGI IMG/M metagenome (GOLD analysis project Ga0187884, IMG submission 132983) | Peatland microbial communities from SPRUCE experiment site at the Marcell Experimental Forest, Minnesota, USA - June2016WEW_20_40 | ecosystem: Environmental > Terrestrial > Soil >...
CGTTGCGGCGGAGCCCGAACCTTGCGTCATGTCTTGCAGCTGCACGACGGCACCGCCCACAGGCAGCGACGGATTGCTGAAGTACAGCACCTGTCCGGCGACTCCGACGACCGCGGTTGCGGTAGGCGGCGGAGCCGAAACCAGCGTAGCGGATGGCTGGGGTGTCGGCGTCCAAGTCGGGACGCTGGTTGCTGTCCACGTTGGAGCGGTGGTTGCCGTCCACGTTGGAGCGGTGGTTGCTGTCCACGTGGGAGCGGTGGTTGCGGTCCACGTCGGCGTGCGGGTCGGGGTCCAGGTGGGCGTGTACGTGTTGGTTGGCGTAAAGGTAGCTGTGAATGTTGGTGTTCGTGTCCACGTAGCCGTCGAGGTTGGGGTATAGGTGTTTGTCGGTGTCCGCGTCGGAGTCTGAGTATAGGTAGGCGTCAACGTTGGAGTGCGAGTGGGCGTCCAGGTGGGCGTCCACGTTGGTGTGTTTGTCGGCGTCCACGTCGGGGTGCGAGTAGCGGTGGGTGTCGATGTCGGGGTTTGAGTGGGCGTGCTGGTGGGCGTCGAGGTCGGCGTGTACGTAGCCGTCCAGGTCGGAGTCCAGGTCGGGGTGCGGGTATTTGTGGGTGTTAGCGTCGGCGTCTGAGTGCGTGTCCAAGTGGGCGTTGGAGTCCCCGTTGCGGTCCATGTTGGCGTTTGCGTAGGCGTGCGGGTCGGTGTCGACGTCGGGATCAGAGTCGGCGTCTGGGAAGGTACCGGGCTCGGCGTCGGGGTCGCCGTCGCCGTGGGCGTGCTGGTCGCCGGAGGGGCGCTGACCCCCAGGACATCAACCGTACTGGCGGCGTCGCCCGCGTAGACGATGCCGTAGGAGTCAATGGCGATAGAGGCGGTCGTGCCCGGCACGATCGCCTGATCGACTTCAGTTGGTTGGCTCGGATTCGAGACGTCGACCAGATACACGCCCCCTCCGGGGTCACTGTGGTCCAACGCGGGTTGTGCCAGGAGGACCCAATTGCCCGTAACGCTTACACCCTGAGCGCTGCTCGTCAGTGCCCCGATCTGGACTGGAGCGGCAGGGTTCGTGGCGTCGACGACCTTCAGTTGCTGTCCATCTAGCGCGTAGACGAGCTGGCCCTCCGTTGCCAGTTGGGTTCCCGTTGTGGCGATCGATCCCGCGATGAATGGGCGTGTCGGGTAATGGACATCGACGACGTATATCGCGCCCGTTGCACCGACGTACGCGTACCCTGACCCTACGGCCGCGCTGACTGCCGCTTTCGGAGTGGTAACCGATCCGATAACCGTCGGAACGGTCGGATTGCTGACGTCGATGATCTGCAAGCCGGCCGTACCGCTGGCGACGTACGCCAGTGTGCCGGCTATCTTGATGTCGGAACCAGAACCGCCTGGAATCGGGAACGAGTCGACAACACCTCCCTGCTGATACTCACTCAGATAAGTCATATCAATGATGTCGAGATTTACATGCGCAGGATTCCCCGGCACCGTCTCAAGCACGTAAGCGTATCTACTGTCCATCGCAACGGCGCCAAAGGTTCCACTCACGCTGGCCACGATCGCGGGCTTGTCCAGCGTTTCCACGTTGACCAACCTCAATCCCCACGAACCGCCAGTGACAACGGCGAATTGGCCGTTTGCAGCAACGTCCGTGTCCCCAAACCCATTGTAGATGTTGGTCAAAACGACGGGCGCACCGGTCGACATGTCGATAACGTACAGCCCGCCGATCGTGGTAGGGCTTGGCGAGGAGTTCACCTCCGGACTGGCCAGATACACGTCGTTGCCCAAGGCGGCGAGACCCTGCGCGCCGTAGTTGGCGCTGGTGCTGAAGAGGCGCGGGGTGGTGGGAGAGGTGATGTCAAGGATCTCCAAGTACGTTCCACCGAGCACATACAGGTTGCTGCCGGCCGCCGCCAAGGTGGTCGCGGGCACCGACGTCGAACTGACGAGGAGCGGTTGACGCGGGTTGCTTACGTCCACTACGGCGACTGACGTGGAATTCGCAACATAGGCGTAGCCATTGACAACATCGACGTCTTCAGCCGCAGCGAGAGCGGCCGTGCCAATAATCGTCGGCGCGGCGGGATTGCTGACGTCGACAACCCTGAGCCCGTTGGATCCAGCTGCAACATAGGCTAGCGAACCAATCACACGGACGCCCACGTAGGTGCCGCCACCTACCGCCACTCGACCGGCGATGCTGGGCGCAGCCGCATTGGTGAGGTCAACCACGCTGAGGTAGGTGGTTGCGGGATTGCCGGGTACGGTCTGAATGACGTAGGCCGTGCTGCCGGCGACAGCCACGGCGCCAAAGGTTCCTGGTAAGCTTCCAATGCAGCTCGGCTGCTGCTGCCTTGGATTGGTGACATCCAGAACTGTCAGCCCGGAACCATTCAAGACCACCGCCAAGGCCCCGTCGACCGCTACGTATTCGCCACAGAAAGGAGTGTCGGCTGTCGATACGACAATAGGCTGGGCGGGATTTGTGACATCCACCACCGCAAGCCCGAATTGAGTCGAAGCGACGTAGGCCAAACCCGACTGGGCATCGATCGCGACATCTTTGGCCTGGCCAACATCGGGCACCCAGCCAATCGGGTCCAAGGGCGCTGCCGCCGTACCCAGCGCACTTGACGCCGAAAAGATGACCATCAGAAGGCCGGCAATCGCGTGACATAGATCCTTGCGCATCAACTTCCCCGTCCGCTTCTCGATGATCCTGATCGTCCAAATCACGTTCCACGCAGGTGGTACGCACACCATGGGTGGATTCCGTTGCGATTCGGCCCGGAAGGCATGGATAGTTTCGACTCGTACGTCACGCATGTGTCGCCGGGCCTGGGGTACGCCGAAGCCCTGCCGTTGAGGCCCTCCGCGTTTGAGAATCCAGAGGGTCTCCCGTGAAAACCGCGCCGCTTTTGGGAGGCCTATCGTGGTGACTTGCGTTTTTTAAACTTAACCACGTTCTCCTCCTTCCGCCACAGTCATCTCCCCGGCATCACCGCTGCTCCGCGTTCCCAGCGTGCCTTGATCGGACTATACGGGCTTCCATCCTCCTAAAGCTCCTAAAGCAAGGCAATTGTTGAGTTCGGACCCTCAGACCGGGGCTGCGCGGCGGCTGTCCCCAGAGTTTTACGCCTCTTTTCATGACCGATGGCCTTTTGCATTGACGGGAGCGTCAATTTGTGTTTATCTGACGGAGCGTTGCTACGGGAGAGACCCCGTTGTACGCTTGGTTTCAGGTGAGAGTGGCAACTTATTAAGTACGGCGGCAGGCCTTAGATCGCGGAGCCTGAAGGAGGTAAGGATGAAGAGTCACTCTAGCGTTTTCGGTTGTCGAGCGGCTCGGCAAGGGTACCGAGACCCCAGACCCCTGCGCTTGGCAGGGGTAGCGCATGTTGCCCTGCTCGGCCTGGCGCTACTGGCGCTCACCATAGCCCTGCCGAGCGTCGCTCAAGGGGCGGACACCTGCAACGGCTTTGTTGTTATCAGCGGGATCACTCCCCCGGGTGGAGTCTCGGTGGGGCAACAGGCCACGATCACCCTGACGGCCTCCTCGGGGGCAATCACAGGCGGCACGGAGATCAGCGTCAGTCGTCTGCGATACGATCTGGACTGCAACGCGAACTATGCGTTGGGTATTCCGTGCACTGACCAAGGCGACATCTTCAGCTATGTGGGCGACTCCAGCATCACCACCACCTGCGCCGGAGTGACCTGGACTTCCAACGTGCCAGGCGGTGGCAGCGCGACGAACGAGATCATCTTCACCGCTTCGCCTGCGCTCGTGCTCCCCGCCAGCAACTCCGGCTGCGAACTTTCGTTCAAGGTCACCCTCGACAACCTGGAACCAACCTCCGGATCGGAGAGCGACGGCACGCCGCTGGCCACCGAGGTGGTCACCGGTTACTCCACTGCTTTGCGATGCTACGCTGGCACCAACAAGCTTCTGTCGTGTAGCAGCACCACAGACTGCCCAGGCACCTCCGGGATCTGCTTCGGCGGGAGCAACGCCGGTGACCCTTGCAATAGCAACGCGGACTGCGCCGGCGCCACTAACGGCAGCTGCGTGGGCAGCTGCGTGGCGGACGCAATCTGTGACAACTCGCTTGCGTCCGGCGGCTCGCAAACGGGCAGCATTCCCCTGATCCCTCCGACGCCGACGCCAACCAACACCGCGACGCCGACGCCGACCAACACCCCGACGCAGACCCCGACCAACACCCCGACGAATACTCCGACCAACACGCCGACCAACACCCCGACGCCGACGCCGACCAACACCCCGACGAATACTCCGACCAACACCCCAACGAAGACCCCGACGCCGACGCCGACCCCAACGCCGACCAACACGCCGACGAACACCCCAACGCAGACGCCGACCCCAACGCCGACCAACACGCCGACGAACACCCCAACGCAGACGCCGACCAATACGCCGACCAACACGCCAACACCGACTCCTACGCCGACGCCGACCAACACCCCGACGAATACCCCGACCCCGACCATACCGCCGCCACCGATTCCGGTGGTGCCGTCGCCGACTTCACCTGCCGGCCTGCTCCTGATCTCAGGCTTGGGCCTGTCGATCGCCTGGATGCTGGGACGGATGGCGCGCGCGCGGATGCCGCGCTGACCCTAGCTCTTTGAACGCAACAAAGGGGGAGGAGCGAAATGCTCCTCCCCCTTTTTCATTCGGCGGCTGGGACGCACCGCGCGGCGAAATGCGCCCGCAAGCCCCAGATCCGAGGAATTGAATCCCTCGGCTCACTGTGGTTTGGACATCTCGGAGCAAGCGCGGTACGCCGGATCGCCAGGGGCGCTGCCCCAGGCTCAATGAGTGCCGCCCCTCCGGGGCTGTCGGCCTCCAGGCTGGTTGCACCTTACTCCCACACGTAACGTTCGTCGCAATCGACATGGCTGCGCCGCAGAAACCCGCGGAACTCCTCTTGGTAACTGCACCGCGCATGATGCGTCGCTTGGTGCTCGATGTACCGGCACGCCGAACGGGCGTCGACTTCGGAAACTGAGAACGCCCCGTACCCTGTCTGCCAGGCGAGAGCCGTGACGCCGTGGCGCTTCATCCACTTCGAGGAAGCCGTTTTGACCTTCTCCGTGACGGTGGCCAGCGCACGCGTGCGAGCAAGCGCATACAAGATGTGCACGTGGTCGTCGGTTCCGCCGACGCGGAGCGACAGGCAATCGAGGTGATGCAACACGGTACCGATATAAGCGTGGAGCTCGCCGTGCAGGGCGGCTGGGATCAGCGGGTCCCGATTCTTGGTACTGAACACCAGGTGAATCAACACGCGGGCCAAAGAAAGATTGAGGCACGGCATACACCTCCCCTCGGCTGTTTATCATGAGCCCCAACGGGGCGGCAGTTCTTGAGCCTAGGGCAACGTCCCAGGCGGTCGCGCCGCAGGCATCGTCCCGAGCCTGAAACATCCAAACCCCGCCAAAGCCGAAGGATGGAATCCCTCGGCTCAAACGGCGAAGCCCGATGCGGGCTGCACGCTGCATCGCCAGCCGGCCTCGAGCCGGCTTGGGTGTATGAGCCGGGGGATTCATTCCGCGGCTGGCCGTAAGGGCGTTTGACGCCCATCAGGCAACGTATTATCGTCAACATCATGAAGTGGCGCGAGAACTTGGCAAAGGCCGTTCATGACTAATCTGGTAATATTGTTCTCCGTCGGCATTGCGCTGTTACTGATCGTCGGCGCCTACTTCCTCATCGAGGATCGCAAGAGGAGCAAGTCTCAGCCGCCCGGTGCCGGTCGTTCCTGATCTGGGTATGAACTAGTGTAGTGCGTTCAGCAAGAAGGCTCGGGTGGAAATGGAAACCGACGGGCTCACGGAGTTCGATGTGGTCGAGTCGATTGCCAACGCCGTGGCGATCTACAAGACGATCCGCTCTCGCAGCCCACTGAGGACAAGGGCACGGGAACGGCTGTACATCATCGAGAGCGCGAATCTCGCTGGGCTGGCAATCTACACCAAAGGCAAATTTGTCAGAGAGGAGGACCGTGAAACTTACTACTTCTTGATTTCCTCCAAGCGTGCGCTGTGACGCGGAGAATCAGCGATGACAATACAAATCACGAAGTGTCCCACCTGCGGGAGTCGCAGGATCAAGAAGGTGCGCCGCAACTGGAAGGGTAGCTACCGCGGTCATAGCTACGTCGTCCCAACACTTGAGTTCTATGAGTGCCCGGACTGCGGTGAGGAGATCTACGACCGCGACGCCATGCGCAAGATCGAGGCGCACTCGCCGGCCTACGCCAAGCCGCGCGCCGCGGCGGCACGGTGAGCAGGTAGCACCGGCAGATATTGCGCCCCACTCATTTGGACCGCAGATTCAGAGCCGTTTGACTCGGCAACCGATTCTCTGTTCGTCGAGGGTCCCCCTCCTTACGAAGGAGGGGTCAGGGGAGGTTTTGCAATGGCGCGCCAGCAACCTCCCCCTCGCCCCCTCCTTGGTAAGGAGGGGGTTCATTCGCCCAACACACTAGGAAATTATTTCCCGGCGCTTCTCACGCGCAAGTGAAGTACAGGAAGAATTCCTGGTTGCCCTTCGGGCCTAGAATCGGTGATGGAAAATCACCGTGGAAGATCAGGCCGAGCCCAGATCCGTAGCCTGTCACCGCCTCGACCGCGGCGCGCTGCACCTCCGGATCACGCACTACACCCCCCTTGCCGACCTGCGCTCTTCCCACTTCGAATTGCGGCTTGACGAGCGGCAGAATGACCGCCCCCGGCTCGATGAGCCGCAGGACCGCCGGAAGCACCAGCCGCAACGAAATGAACGATACATCGATCACCGCCAATCCCGCCCGTCCCGGCAGCTTCGCCGGCGCGAAGTCACGAATGTTGGCGCGCTCGAACAGCGTCACCCGCGGATCCTGACGCAATGTCCAGGCGAACTGGCCGTAGCCGACGTCGATCGCGTAGACGTGCCGGGCGCCGCGCTGCAACAGGCAGTCGGTGAAGCCGCCGGTCGACGCCCCGACGTCAACCGCAACCACTCCCTGCACCTCGATGCTCCAGTGGGTGAGCGCGGCGTCGAGCTTGAGGCCGCCGCGGCTGACGAATGGGATATCGGCGCCGCGCAGCTCCGGCTCGGCGTCGGTCGGCACCAGCGCCCCGGGCTTGTCGACGCGCCGATCGCGCACCCAGACCTCGCCCGACATGATCAGACGGCGGGCGCGCTCGCGGCTGCCGACGAGTCCCCGATCCACCAGCAGCTTATCGAGACGTGCGCGCTTAGTAGTCATCCGACATGGCGGCCGCCCTTCGACACGGCCGCTGAGAAAGATGCGGCCTCCTGCCCATGAACCGATCGGCAAGGGTTCCCCTCCTTAGGAGAGTGTCGATAAACTCGCAAACCCGGCTTCGACAAGCTCAGCCTGAGCGGTAGTGGCTTTGATGTCATTGACTTTTTCCGCTCGCCCTGAGCCTGTCGAAGGGCGCAATCCGAGAAGATCGACAGTCTACCAAGGAGGGGCCAGGGCAGGTTGAAGTGCCGCGTGGGAAACCCCCTGTAGTCCCCCTTCGTAAGGGGGACGGTTCATGGACACTCCAAGCCGGTGTCGTCGCCGGTCTGGCCTCCTCAGAAGGGCGAGCGGTATTTTCTGTATGCAGCAGTGATTTCCCGTTCATGCTGAGGAGGCGCCGTCATCTCAGGTGCCCCTTCGACGGTGCTCAGGGCAGGCTCTCGAAGCATGTCCTGAGCCTGTCGAATGGAATGGGATCATAGCATGACGCCCCGTAAGTTACTGGCCCGGCCCTCATCAAGCGCGGCAGGCGCGCGCCACGACGAAGCGGGCGATTTCCCGTAACGGTTCGGCCGCGGGGCCGAACGTGCGCAGCTCGTGGAGCGCGTCGACGAGCAGTTCTTGCGCGCGCTCTTTCGTCTCGGCCAGGCCTACCACCGCAGGGAACGTCGCCTTGCGCCGTTCCTGATCGCGCCGGCTGTCCTTCCCCGTGAGCTTCGGCGCGCCCTCCACGTCGAGGACGTCGTCGGCGAGCTGAAACGCCAGGCCGACGAATTCGCCGTAGCATGTCAGGCGCCGCAACTGCTCCGGACGGGCACCGCCGAGGAGGGCGCCGGCACGGACGGCGGCACGGATCAGCGCCCCGGTCTTGCGCACGTGAATGAACTCGACGGTGGGCAGATCGGGTGTCGTGTTCTCGGCGGCCATGTCCGCGGCCTGGCCGCCGACCATACCGCGCGACCCGGCGGCGGCGGCGATCTCCTGCAACGCCTGCAGCGCTCGCCCTTGCCCCAGGCCGGCGCGGGCGGCGGCTTCGGCCATGATGCGGAAAGCGTCGGTCAGCAGCGCATCCCCAGCGAGAATCGCCAGCGCCTCACCATAGACCATGTGATTGGTCGGCTTGCCGCGGCGCATCTCGTCGTCATCCATCGCCGGCAGGTCGTCATGGATCAACGAGTAGGTGTGGATCAACTCCAGAGCACAGGCGAACGGCAGCACCGGTGTAACCGATCCGCCGACCGCCTCGGCGGCGGCCATCGCCAGGATCGGCCGGATGCGCTTGCCACCGGAGAACAGCGTGTAGCGCATTGCTTCCGCGAGCTTCTCCGGCTTGAGCGCAGCGGGAATGCAGCGCTCCAGGAGCCGATCGATCCGCGTTTGACGCCGCTTGAGATATTCTGCCAGGTTCACGACAATGGCCTCTGAGGATGTGCGTCGACCGCGACTCACAACGTGTGAAAGAATTGAAATCGATGCTCCAGCCCGTTCGTCCCGAGAACCGGACCGGCGCGGCGCCAGTCCGTTGGGCCAAGGAACTGCACGATCGACCGACACGCCAGGGGCGATGCCCCAGGCTCAGGTATGGCCGCCCCGTTGGGGCTGCTGACCGCCGCCGATCCACGAGGCTCAGCCCTGAAAGGGCGGTAATCCATCAGCCCTGGGCAACGCCCAGGGAGGCTAGAGCGGCAGTGGTTCATTGGTAGTAGCGCCGTCTTTCCAGGGCGCGTATCGAGGGACTGCAAGCAAGCGGGCCGGCGTGCAAATCGCCCCTCGATACGCGGCCAAAATAAGGCCGCTACTCGGAGTGAACGGGGCCGACAGTAGCTGCTGGGCATTTATTCACACCTTCTCACTCTTTGATCTCGTCGTCTGAGATCGGCCGCAGGCGAAGACTCCCATCCGGATCACGGCTCAACAGGTCGACACGCGCTTCCACCTCGGTCAGCCGTCGGTTCAAGGCACGCACCAGCGCGATCCCCGCTTCGAAGGCCGCCAGCGCCTCCTCCAGCGGCATCTCACCGCGTTCGAGGCGGGCAACGATGGCCTCCAGCTCCCCCATGCCGTCGTCGAATTTCCTATCGTCCTTGGCATTCTCCATCTTGTACTCCCGGCAATCCGACTCCCTCACCCTCTGGCAATGTCGATAAATCCGCAACCGGGGCTTCGAGACGGCCCCTGGAAAGATGGGGCCTCCTCAGCCCGAGCGGTACTATGATTGAGTCTAAAAGGCAATTTACCGATCACCCTGAGGAGCCGCCCTCTCCTGGCGGCGTCTCGAAGGGCTGGTTTGGAGAAAATCGACTACTCCGCATCACTGTCTTCCACCCGCACGCGAGCTGTGCCGCGCGCGAAGGTCAGCCTAAGGCACTCGCCGTCTTTCAGCGCCGCGGCATCGCGAATGACGGCGCCGTCTTCCACACGCCGCGCGATGCTGTAGCCGCGCTCCAGAACGGCAAGCGGGCTCAAGGCCTGCAACCGCTCAGCACCGCCGCGCAACCGCTGCTGCGCAAAACGGATGCGGCCGGTGATGGCGTGGACGGCTCGCTCGCTCAGCTCGTCCAGACGCAGCTGCAAAGTCCTGAGCACCTGACGCGGGTGGCGCAGGTGCTGTGCTTGCGCCGCCAGCCGCTCACGCTGCTGCCGAATCTGCCGCTGGATTGCGAGCCGCAGCGCCAGCGCGATTCTATCCAGCGACCCAACGAGGTCGCGCTGATCAGGGACCACCATCGCGGCCGCCGCCGTCGGCGTCGGCGCGCGGCGGTCCGCAACCAGGTCCGAAATGGTGACGTCGATTTCGTGGCCCACCGCCGACACCACCGGCACACCTGATGCCGCGATGGCGCGCGCGACCCGTTCATCGTTGAAGGCCCACAGATCTTCCAATGAACCGCCGCCGCGGCCGACGATGATCACCTCCGGCTCGCCCAGCCGGTTGAGATCCGCCACCGCCTGCGCGATGTCAGGTGCGGCGCCCTTGCCTTGCACGCGCACGGGGCGAATGACAATGCGCAGACCGGGAACACGGCTGCGCAGGACGGACAGCAGGTCGTGAATCGCGGCGCCCTTGAGCGCCGTGACGATTCCCACCGCGCGCGGCAGAAAGGGCAGAGGACGCTTGCGCGACTCGGCGAACAGGCCTTCGGCGGCGAGGCGCTTCTTCAGCTGCTCCAGCGCGAGTTGCTGCGCTCCGAGCCCACACGGCTCCATGGCCTCGACGCACAACTGCAAATCTCCGCGTGCCTCGTAGATGCTGATCCGCCCTCGGGCAATGACCTCCATGCCGTCCTCGGGACGGAACGGCAGCAGCCGGTTTGCCGAGCGGAACATCACCGCCGCGATCTGACTGCGCTGGTCCTTCAAGCTGAAATAAAAGTGACCCGACGGCGGCATGCGGAAGTTGGAGATCTCGCCGGAGACCCAGACTTCATCCAAATTCGCCTCGAGACTCTCCCGGATCCGCTGGTTGAGCTGCGAGACGGTGAGGACGGTAGCCAGCACGGGGAGGTCGAGCGGAAGTTGCATGCCCACGACTGTACCAGACGGATCAATGGCGCGACAAGGATCGGTCCTCCACTATGGTCGAGGCCGGCACCAGCTCGACGCCGGCAGCGGCAAACTCCGGCACCGCCGATCGCAGCGCCGCGGCCAATGCCGAGGTTGCATGGCCGACGGCAACGGTGTCACCACGAGTGCGTGCCGTCTGGAGAACGTTGTCGAGTTGCTTGCGGACAGCTTCCTCTTCACTGCTGTCCTCGAGCAGAACATCGCTCTGTGCGCAACCAACCGCAGCCGCGGCCGCAGTGTCGCAACTGTCTGCCGGTGATGCCCCGGCAACCTCCACCAGGAACAGGTTGTGTTCCTTGGTGGCGTCCAGGATCCATTGCGTCCGTTCAGCGTTGCCGCTCAACCGCGCGTCGGGCTCAGTTGTTACACCGACCGCTTGCGGGACACCGGCAAGATTCTCACCGAACCGGCGGAGCAGTCCACCTCGCTCGGCGCGAGGCGTCTCGGCGCTGGGCGTCTCGGCAGCTGTAAGGCGCTCGGGCTCGGGCGGCAACTGCATGAGTACCTCTCGGCCGAACAAGCTGGCCAACTCTGCCACCTCTTTCGAGAACGGCTGCGACGCCCTGACGGCGAATGTCAGTGGCGCTTCGATGTCGGCGAAAGTGCGCGCGGCCAGCAGATCGCTGCCGAGGTTGTCGATTATGATGGCGGCGCGCGGCTTGTGTCCGAGCCAGTGCAGCATCAAGGTGTGGGTCAGCAGCCCATCCACACCGACCTGCACCTTGGCGCCGTTCGTCTCCTTGATGGCTTCCACGGTGACGCCTGCGGTGACGTGGCGGAGTGGTTCGAACACCCGGTCGATCGCGCCCGCATCCTGCAATTCCGGAACGGTGATTTCATAGCGATGGTGAACCCAACGCAGCGCGCCTGCGCCTTGCGGGACGGCGGTGGGCAGCGGCAGCGGCAGCGGCAGTTGTGCCAGGGCGGCCGTGACTTGTTCGACGCGGTCTGGGAAGTCTGCGGTCGAGTCGACATGCCCCGTTGGCGGCGCTACCAGGGTTTCTGGGGGCCGCAATTGCAGCGCACTCAGGTACACCAGCAGCCCCAGCCCGCACGTCAGGACGAACCCGACGATCGAGCTCCCTCGAAAGGGGCGCCGCCGGGTGCCAGGCACCGCTGTCAGCTGCGCGCGGGAGCCCACCGCGCCTCAGAGAACCTCGCTGCGGAATTTCAAAGCGGCTCCAAGTTCATGGCGCGTTCTGCGCCACGACGGTTTTGAAGACGTTCCAACTCTTCAACAACTCGAGGGCACGATCCAGTTGCGGATCCTTGCCGAGCTCGCCTTCCTGCTCTGGGGGCATCTCTTCCGGCTCTTCCTGGATCGATTTATTCTCATTGCCCGGCGCGCTCTTGCCCTTTCCCTCGAAGTGGCGCGGGAGATTCTCCTCTCGAATCGCCGGGAAACCGGGTCCGCCCTCGGCCTTGGCTTGCGTGATCGGCGTAATATCCACGATCACGTCCGGGGTTATGCCGGTGGCTTGGATCGAGCGACCGTTGGGTGTGTAATAGCGTGCCGTGGTCAGCCGGATGGCGGCCGATTCATCCAGCGGCAGAATGGTCTGCACCGAGCCCTTGCCGAAGGTCTGGGTACCGAGGATCAGGGCTCGTTTGTGATCCTGGAGGCATCCGGCGACGATCTCCGAGGCGCTGGCGCTGCCGCCGTTCACCAGGACGATCATCGGAAAATCGGTGTGGCTGCCAGCCTTATGGGCGAAGTACTTTTGCTTCTGGCTTTCCAGGCGCCCGTCGGTGTAGACGACCAGCCCCGAGTCGACGAACTCGTCGGCAACCTTCACCGCCTGCGTCAACAGACCGCCCGGATTGTTTCGCAGGTCGAGGATGATGCCGCTCACCGGCCCGCCATTCTGATGCTCGAGGTTGGAGAGCGCACGCTCCAAGTCATCATCGGTCCGCTCTTGGAACTGGGTGATGCGAACGTAGCCGTAGTTCTTTTCGAGCATGCGCGACTTGACGCTTTGAATCTTGATGACCTCCCTGGTGAGGGTGTACTCCATGAGGTTCAGAACCCCCTCGCGCCGCAGGCTGAGATGGATTTTGGTGCCTTTGGGGCCGCGCATTTTCTTCACAGCTTCAACCAGCGGCATGTCCTTGGTGAATTCATCCTGGATCTTGATGATCTGGTCGCCGGATTTGATGCCAGCCCGGTAGGCGGGAGTGTCTTCGATGGGCGAGACCACCGTTAGCACAGTGTTCTTGGTCGTGATCTCGATCCCGAGACCGCCAAAGCTGCCGCGCGTGTCGACCTGAAGCTCCTTGTACAGGTCGGGCGGCAGATAGGCGCTGTGCGGGTCCAACGCCGCCAGCATCCCGGTAATGGCGCCCTCGATGAGCTGCTTGGTCGACACGGGATCGACGTAGTTCTTCTGGACCAAAGCGAGGACGTTGGTAAAGACTTCTATGTTCTCGTAGGTGTCCTTCGCCACCGCCGATACGCGGCCCACGAACCGCCCGCCAAACGTCAGGACGGCGGTCATGGTGCACACCATGGCAATGGTCACGACTATTCGCTTTCGATTCATCTAGAAAAGATACCTTCCTCTGCCAAGTTCTGGCCGGTACCACATTATAACCGAAGGCCAGCGGCGCCACAATTGATCTTGTGGCCAGGTCCCGGGGGAGTCTGGCCGGCAAAGGTTCCCCTCCTTGCCAAGGAGGGGCCAGGGGAGGTCGCTGTGCCGCGTCGAAAACCCCCCGTAGTCCCCCTTGGTAAGGGGGACAGTTCATCGACGCTCCAAGCCGCTGTCCTCGCCGCTCTGGTATCTCGGCGCGAACGGAGAAAGGCTTGGTGCGACAAGATTAACCCGCTCGTGCTGAGGAGCGCCGTCAGGCGCGTCTCGAAGCATGAGTGGGCTTTTCAACGGGCTGCTGTCCCAGGCTACTTCCGGTTCTGGCCGACTACAATGGTGAACAGGGAGTGCCGCTCTGTCTTATAACTCCGGGTGATGCCGAACGGCACGCCGTCGAGCACCTCGTCAAGTGACAGCGTGTGCCAGCCCAGCCGCCGAGTGGCCGGCTCGATGAAGCTGTCGAGCGCCGCGAGAAGACGGTTCCGGCTGCGGAAGTGGTTGATGATGGCAATCGTGGCGCCCGGCTTGCTCACGCGCAACATCTCACGCATAAGGCGGCCGGCGTCGGGCACGACGCTGACGACGTGGAACGCCGTCACGTAATCGAAGCTGTTGTCGGCAAACTTCAGATTGAGGGCGTCCATCTCCATGACCTGCAGATGGCGCCAGCCGTTGCGGGTGATTTTCTCCTGCGCCTGTTCCAACATTTCGGGTGCCAGGTCCACGCCGGTGACCTGGCAGTGCTTGGGATACGTAGCCAAGGACAAGCCGGTGCCGACACCGACCTCGAGAACGCGGGCGCCACGCTCAATGTGCAACGAGTGGATCACCTGTTCGATGCGAGGGTAGAAGACGCGGGTGAACAAGTGGTCGTACAGGTGCGAGAACTCGTAGTACATCTTGCTCTGATGTGCTTGGACTTCTTCGAAACTCGGCATGGTTTCTCCGCTTTCTGTACCGCCGGTTGAGGCTCGGTCGACGCGGCTCACGCCGCTGTTTCTCCGTGCAGTTGGCGTTTGAAGAGCGCGATGTCACGTTTCCGGAAACGCCACTGCCGCCCTTTCTTGAAGGCTGGCAGGATGCTCTTGCGAGCGTATTCGTTGACCGTGTCCGGGCTGAGATCGAGAATCCGCGCTACATCTTTGCTGTTCAAGATTGCGTCGTCTCTTTCCATCACACGGGCCGTCGCCGCTACGTTCGCAACCGACCGCAAACGGGTAACACGCTGTATTACGGCAGTCAAGTTGGACGCCACACGGGAAAACCGGCGCCGATCCATGCTTGCGCGAAGCATTTCCCTAGCCAAAGCTGCCTCACGGCTTGCCGGCGGCGCGCAGGTCGCGGAGCCGGAGCTGCAGGGACGTGCTGCCGTTCCACTCGTTCAGCTCGGGTGAGAACAGGATGTCGAGTACGGCACCGTCCTCCACCGGCAGGTCAGCCATGCCGAAGCCGATCGCCGACAAGGCCCGATCGCCGCTGCGCAGGTACAGCTTGAGATGGTTTTCACCGACAATCCGGCGCGACACCACGATGGCGCCGCGTGTGAGAAACACCGGCTCGGGGTTGCCAGGACCGTGCGGTTCGAGTTGCGCCAACTCCTGGACGAGGTGGTCACCAATCTCGCCGAAGCTCAACTCCGCCTCGACCATGATCTGCGGGATGAAGTCGTCCGGCCGTGTGGCGGCGCGCACAGCGGCCTCGAAGTGTTCGGCGAATGCTGGGATCCGTTCTTGGCGGATGCTCAAGCCGGCCGCCATGCGGTGGCCGCCAAAGCCCTCGACCAGGTGGCGGCACGCTTTGAGCGCCTCGTAAAGATCGAGCCCACGGATACTGCGCCCCGACCCTCGGGCGACGCCCGTCTGCGCGTCGATGGCAAGCAGGACCGTAGGCCGATAGAAACGGTCGACGAGGCGCGACGCCACGATCCCGATCACTCCCGGATGCCAATCAGCCGATGCCAGGACGATGCTGCGCCGTTCCTCCAGGTATCCGTCGCGCTCGACTTGGAAGAGCGCCTCCTGGAGGATTTCCTGCTCGATCGTCTGCCGCGCCCGGTTTTCCTGATCGAGTTCAGTGGCCAATTCCTCGGCGCGCGCCGTGTCCTCCGTGGTGAGCAGCTCGACGGCACGCGTCGCATCGGCGAGGCGGCCGCCGGCGTTGAGGCGCGGCGCCAGACGGAAACCGACCACGCTGGTCGACACCTCGGTCACGCCGCTCACGGCCTTCAGCGCCACCAGCCCGGGTCGCTGCGTCTGCATCAGCTCGCGCAACCCGTGCTTGACCAGCACCCGGTTCTCTTCGACCAGTGGTACTATGTCGGCGATGGTCCCGAGCGTCACCAGATCCAAGTAGCGGCGCAGGTCCGGTACGTCGACATGACCGGCCTCGCGCAGGCGCAGCCGCACGCCCAAGGCCAAGTAGAACGCCACGCCGGCACCACAGAGGCCCCGAAACGGAAAGCCGGCGTCGACTTCTATCGGATTCAGAACGGCATGGGCCGGCAGCGGGGTGCCTGAAACCTGGTGATGGTCGCAAACGATCGTATCCATGCCGAGCGTGGCCGCAAGTGCGATCTCCCGGTGGCTGACGCCCCCGCAATCGACCGTGATCATCACCTGTGCGCCAGCGGCGGCGAGCGCACGCACGCCCGCCTCGCTCACGCCGTAGCCGTCGCGCAGGCGATGCGGTATGTAGAGCGCCGGCTCGTGCCCCAGCGCGCGCAGAAAGCGGACCAAGATGGCGCTGCCGCTGATGCCGTCGACGTCGTAGTCGCCATAGATGCCGATACGCTCACCGGCGCTGATCGCCCGCAGAACGCGGTCGGCGGCGGCCGGCATGTGGCGAAACAGCATGGGCGAGCGTAGATGCTCCGCGAGACGAGCGTTGAGGAAGCCGTCAGCAGCTGCCGGCGTGCTCACGCCGCGCGCGGCCAGGAGCCGCGCCAACAAGGGCGAGACTCCCAGCTCGCGGCACAGAACGTCTTCGATCTCAGGTTGGTGGGGAGTCGGCTTCCAACGCCGCGCCATGGTCGGAGTCAGCGGCCGCGCCCGGCGGCGGCAACCGACTGCGGCCGCGCTTTGCCGCGGCCAGGCTCCATCCACAACACGATGGGGCTGGCGATGAAGATCGACGAATAGGTGCCGATGATGAAGCCCACGAGCAAGGTGAAGGCGAAGCCGCGAATGACGTTGCCGCCGAGGAAAAACAGGGAGAGGATGACCAGGATGGCGGTGCCGGTGGTGAGCACGGTACGGCTCAGGGTCTCGTTGATGCTGCGGTTGATGATCTTCGCCATGGTCTCACGCCGGCTCTTGCGCATGTTTTCGCGGATCCGGTCGCAGACGATGACGGTGTCATGCACCGAGAAGCCGACGACCGTCAGCAAGGCGGCGACGGCGGTCAAATCGATCTCGTAATTCACCAGCGACAGCGCACCGGCGGTGATCATGACGTCGTGCACCAGCGCCACGGCGGCGCCGACACCGAAGCGGAACTGGAACCGAATCCAGATGTAGGTGCCCATGAGCAAGGTCGCGAATCCCACAGCGAGCAGCGCGCGTTGCCGCAGCTCCTTGCCGACACGTGGGCCGACCAGCTCGACGCGTAAGACCTCGAAGGAGTCCTTTCCGAACTTGTTGGCGAGCGCTTCGGTCACCGTGTCACTGATGCCCTTGGTCTCACTCGCCTCGACCGGCAGGCGGACCAGATACTCGCTGCCGCCCGCGCCGAAGTCTTGGATGGTGGAATCGCCGAGGCCGGCGGGAGTCAGCCCGTCACGGATCTCGCCGATCGCCGTCGCTTTGTTGAACCGCAGGTGCACCATGACACCACCGGTGAAATCGATGCCGTAGTTCGGCCCGCCGTGGTAAACGAACGATCCGATGCCGATGGCGATCAGAATCCAGGAGAAGACCAAGGCGGCCCAGCGCAAGTGAATGAAATCGATGTTGGTTCCGGGCTTGATGATTTGCATGAATGCCATGGGTTACACGCTCACTGTCTGCAGGCGGCGATAGGTGAGCAGATAATCGTACACCACCCGCGTACACACCACCGCCGTGAATACGCTGCTGACCAGACCGATGCACAGGGTGATGGCGAAGCCGCGCACCGGGCCGGTGCCGAACTGAAACAGAATCAGCCCGGCGAGGAAGCTGTTGGTGTTGGTATCGAGAATCGCCGGCAGCGCCCGCTGATATCCCGCGTCGATGGCCGCGCGCGGTGTCTTGCCCAAGCGCAGCTCTTCACGGATGCGCTCGTTGATCAAGACGTTGGCATCGACTGCCATGCCGATGGTGAGCACAATACCGGCGATGCCCGGCAGGGTCAGGGTCCCTTGCATGGCCGTGAGCGCCGCCAACAGGAACAGGACGTTGAGGATCAATGCCATGTCGGCCAGGACGCCGGCGAACTTGTAGTAGATCAGCATGAAGACCACCACCAGCGAGCCGCCGACAATGAACGACGTGATCCCCTGTCGGATCGAGTCCTTCCCGAGCGATGGGCCAACGGTGCGCTCTTCGGCGACGTGCACCGGTGCCGGCAGCGCCCCGGCGCGCAGCACGATCGCCAGGTCGCGCGCCTCCTTGATATCGAAGTTGCCTTCGATCATGGCATGGCCGCCTGGGATGCGGTCTTTGATCACTGGCGCCGAGTACACCTTATTGTCGAGGATGATGGCCAGGCGCCGGCCCACGTTGGCGCCGGTGATGTCCTCGAACTCCCGTGCGCCGCGGGCGTTGAGCTCGAGGGACACGTACGGACCCGCCATCTGCGTCGGCGGCCGCACCCGCGCATCGGAGATGGTTTCGCCCGTCATCAGTGTTTTCGCTTCCACCAAATACTTCGGAGGCGCTGTGCCCCGGCTGCCGGTGCGATCGGGCTCGGCGCCGCTCAGGATCTCGGTGCCCGGCGGCAGCGGCTTCCTACCGGAAATGTAATCCTCCGTGTTCGGTATGTCGGGCAAGAGTTTGAACTCCAGCACGGCGGTGCGCCCGATGAGCTCCTTGGCACGTTGCGGATCTTGAATCCCGGGCAGCTGGATCAAGATGTCCTGGCTGCCTTCGCGTTGGATGATCGGCTCGCTGACGCCGAACTGGTCGATGCGGTTGCGGATGGTTTCCAGCGACTGATCCAGCGCGGACTCGCGCAGTTGCTGTTCTTCACGCTTGGTGAAAACCAGCTGCATGCTGGCGGTACCGTCTTCGGTGCTGGAGTTCGCGATCTGCAGGTTGGGGAAGCGATCTTTGACCATGTCGGTGAACTGGTCGCGCTCGGCATTGTTCACGGTGACCTGAAGGCTGCTGTCCTTGCGTTCGGCGCCCTCGATGTTGACCTTGGCGTCCTTGCCCTCGCGTTTGAGCTCCTCGATCATGTGATCCAGCGAGTTCTCGATCGCCTTGTCCACGTCCACGGTCATGACCAGGTGCGTACCGCCTTGCAGGTCGAGCCCCAGGTGGATGTGTTGCGACGGCAGATACTCCTTCCAGAAATCGGGCAGCTCGGGCGCGAACGTCGGAGTCAGGTAAATGGCCGCAACCACCAGGAGGCCGACGATCAGCAATGTGCGATAGAATAGGCTCTGGTTTTTCACTTCTGCTTATCCTTCTCTTTTCCGTTTTCGGCGGGGCCGGATTTGACCAACGACGCGACCTGCGCCCGTTCGACGCGGACGCGGACGTTCGGGGCGACCTCCAAGGTGACGACCTTATCGGTGAGCGCCACGACTTTGCCGTACAATCCGCCCGCCGTGATCACATCGTCATTGCGCTTCAAGTTGGCGATCATCGTGCGCTGCTCTTTGGCCTTCTGTTGCTGCGGGCGGATGAGAAGAAAATAGAACACCACGAAAATCAGAACCAGGGGTGCAAAGTTCACCAACGCCGGTGCCGACCCGCCTGGCGCTGTCTGGGCCCAAGCCGGATTGATCATGACTCTGCTTTCTCCCTCGCCCTTTGGGAGGGGCCTGTCCTCAGCCGAGTCGAAGGGGTCGGGGTGAGGGCCTCTGCCGTCAGCCGGGCCACACGTTGGGCCGCCCAGGCGGTGAAGCGATCCGCGGCAATGGCCGCACGCATGTCGCGCATCAACTGGAGATAGAAATGCAAGTTGTGGAGGCTGATCAGTTGGCCGCCCAACATTTCGTTGGTGCTGGCCAAGTGGCGGAGATAGGCGCGGGAAAAGGTGCGGCAGGTGTAGCAGCTACACTCCGGGTCGGCGGGCTCCCGGTCGCGCGCGTACTGCGCCAAGCGGATGTTGACACGACCGGCAGAGGTGAACAGCATGCCGTTGCGTCCGTTGCGGGTGGGCAGCACACAGTCAAACATGTCGTAGCCCATGGCGACGAAGCGGATGAGGTCTTCCGGCAGGCCGACACCCATCAGGTAGCGCGGCCGATCCTCAGGCAACATGGCCACCGTCTCCTCCGCCACCGTCATCGTAATCTCGCGTGCCTCCCCTACGCTCAGTCCACCCACCGCATAGCCTGGAAAGTCGAGCCCTACAAGTTCGTGCGCCTGGCGCAGCCGTAGCTCCTTGTACGTCGAACCTTGAACAATTCCAAACATCAACTGGCCCGAAGCGGTCTGCACCCCCCGTGACCGCGCCGCCCAATCGAAGGTTCGCCGCGCAGCGGTGTCGGCCTGTTGGGGGGTCGCGTCTGCCGGAGCACACTCGTCGAGCACCATGATGATGTCGGCCCCCAATTCGACCTGAAGGTGGACGACCTCTTCGGGAGTGAGAAAAAACGGCGTCCCATCCACATGCGAGTGGAACTCAACACCCCGGTCGGAGACCTTACGCAGCGGCGCCAGGCTGAAGATCTGGTAGCCGCCACTGTCGGTGAGAATGGGGCCATCCCAACCCATGAAGCGGTGCAGGCCGCCCAGCTCGCGGATGACTTCAACCCCAGGCCGCAAGGCCAGGTGGTAGGCATTGGCCAGGATGATCTCCGCGCCGACCTCGCGCAGTTGGGCAGGCATGATGCCTTTGACGGTGCCTTGAGTGGCCACCGGCATGAACGCCGGTGTCTGCACGGCACCGTGCGCCGTCCTCAGTCGCCCACAGCGGGCTCGGCTGCCGGTGTCACATGCCGCAACCTCGAATATGCTGACAGGTTCGGTTGAGTTCAGGCGCGCTGGGTGTAGGGGCGCGGCATTCTGCGCCCCTACGTCGGTTGCGAGCCAAGGCGACGCTGCGGATTGATCGCTCATTGGAGCAACATCGCATCGCCGTAGCTGTAGAAGCGATAGCGCCGCCGCACTGCCTCGGCGTAAGCGGCGAGGATGGGCGCGCGCCCGGCGAAGGCGCTCACCAGCAGCAGCAAGGTCGAGCCCGGCAGGTGGAAGTTGGAGAACAGGGCATCGATGATGCGGAACTGGTGACCCGGCGTGATGAACAGATGCGCCCAGCCGGCACCGGCCTGGACAGCGCCGTGCATCGCGGCGGCTGATTCCAGCGCCCGTGTCGTCGTCGTACCGACGGCCACGACACGGCCGCCTGCCGCCTTGGTTTCGGTGATACGCATGGCGGTCGGTTCGGGAATCTCGTACCATTCCGCTTCCATCGTGTGCTGGCGGAAGTCGTCGCGGCGCACTGGAAGAAAGGTGCCGGGTCCGACGTGCAGTGTCAGACGCGCTAGCGAGACGCCCTTTTGCTGCAGAGCGGTGATGAGCTCGTCAGTGAAATGGAGCCCGGCGGTCGGCGCAGCGATGGCGCCGGGCTTGGAGGCGAAGATGGTTTGGTAGCGCGTGCGATCGAGCGGCAACGGGCCATCGGGACGGCGGATGTAAGGCGGAAGCGGAATCTCGCCGTGGCGTTCCAGCAGTGCGTGCACCGGTGCGGCATCGTCGAAAGCGATACTGTAGTGACCATTGCCGTGAATGGCAGTCACTGTTGCACGCACTTCGCCGGCAAAGTGGATTGCCGTGGCCTCACGCAGTCGGCGTCCCGGCTTGCCGAGACAGAGCCAGTTCGGTGCGGCGAGCGGACGGATGAGCAGCAGCTCGACCGCTGCGCCCGAGGCCGTGCGCCCAAACAGCCGTGCCGGGATGACTTTGGTATCGTTCACCACCAGCAAATCGCCCTGCCGCAGATGCTCGGGCAGCGCGTGAACATGGCTCTGCTGCAGCGTACCACGGGCGCGGTCCAGCACCATCAGGCGGGCACCATCCCGTCGCTCGGCCGGCACTTGGGCGATCAGCTCGGCCGGCAGGGTGAACTGATACTCCGACAGTGCCCAAGTTGCTTCGGTAGCTCGGTTCGAAACTGCGAGACTCTCCATGCAAGCGACGACAAAAAAAGAGGCACCGGGACGGGTGCCTTCCTAGTTCGGCTCAGCGGTGCAGCCAGGGTTAACCACAAGCCTACCGGCGAGTCAAGGCATAGAAAAGGGGCGCTGGGATGAACCCGCAGCGGATCTGTTTTCTGTCGTCTGGCCACATCGGCGAGTGTATCGACTTGTCGCTGGAAAAATCGAACGAATTGGCGCAAAAAATCATCGGAAAGGTCGATGAGTTGCCACCCACGGTCGACAAGCAGGGTTCCCTTCGCTAAAGCCTACGACCTCGCGACGGTCAAGCCGAAGCCGGAGTACGAGGCGGCGATGCTGCGGGTGATGGATGAGCTGGCGCGGCTAGGGATGCGGCTCAAGTAGCCCGAACAGGTGACGAGAGAGGAAGCTTGATGAAGAAGGATTATTTGTTCACCTCCGAGTCGGTGTCCGAGGGGCACCCGGACAAGCTGTGCGACATCATCTCGGACAGCATTGTGGATGCCTTGCTGGCCCAGGACCCGGATAGCCGCGTCGCCTGTGAGGCGCTGGCCAAGACCGGCATGGTCGTCCTCGCCGGCGAGATCACCTCAAAAGCCGTCGTCAACTATCCCGACGTCGTCCGGCAGACCGTCACCGAGGTCGGCTACGTGTCGTCTGAAATGGGTTTCGACGGAAACACGTGTGCTATCCTGACGGCGATCGACCGGCAATCGCCGGATATCTCGCAAGGGGTCACGGAGGGCGAAGGCCTCCACAAAGAGCAGGGCGCTGGCGACCAGGGGCTGATGTTCGGCTACGCGTGCAACGAAACCCCCGAGCTGATGCCGATGCCGATCTTCATGGCCAGCCGCCTGGTGCAGCGTCTGGCGAACCTGCGGAAGGAAGGGATGCTGCCGTTCGTGCGTCCGGATTCGAAGTCGCAGATCACCATCCGTTACAAGGACCGCAAGCCGGCCGCCGTCACCGCCGTGGTGGTCTCCACCCAGCACAGCCCGGACGTCTCCTACCAAACCCTGCGCGAGGCCGTCATCGAGGAGGTGATCAAGCAGGTCATCCCGCGAGACTTCCTCACCCCTGAGACGGTGTACTACGTGAATCCAACCGGCCGTTTCGTTATCGGCGGGCCTCAGGGTGATTGCGGCCTGACCGGGCGCAAGATCATCGTCGACACCTATGGCGGCTACGGCCGTCACGGCGGCGGAGCGTTCTCCGGGAAGGACCCGTCGAAGGTGGATCGCAGCGCCGCCTACATGGCGCGCTATATGGCAAGAAACGTCGTGGCGGCCGGTCTCGCCGATCGCTGCGAAGTGCAACTGGCCTATGCCATCGGCGTTGCCGAGCCGGTTTCCGTCGACATCGACACCTTTGAGACCGGAGTGGTGCCGGACGACATCATCGCCAATGCCCTACTCGAATCATTCAAGCTGAAGCCCGCCGAAATCATCAAAACGTTGGATCTCAAGCGGCCGATCTACAAGAAAACGGCCGCCTATGGTCACTTCGGGCGCGCCCCTGAAGGCGGGTTCTTCACCTGGGAGAAGGGCGATAAAGTGGACGAGTTGCGCCGGCATGTGCGCTGACTGATGTCGGCGCCCTTGGTGCCGCGCTGATCGCAAGCGACCGGGCGGCTAGCTACCGCTTCGTGGCATCCCGGCAGCTCACACGCACCGTGACGCCGGGCCGCTACGCCTGGCGCTTCCTCTTGCCGAGGGCGAGGGCAGCCTTGAGGCCCTTTTCCCGGATCACTCGGATCTTCAATCCTATCTCCGTAAGTCTGAAGAACCGTTTCCCATACCGCCTCAGCAGCCGCTGGTCGACCTCGAAACCGAGCCCCGGCCGCATGAAAGGCTGGAGCCGCGCGTTCCTGTCAGGGACGATCGGGGCGATGATCCCGTCGCGGAACTCGGGGACCCACGAAGGCTCCTCGAGCGGATATTCGAGCGGCAGCGCGTTGCCACGGTCGGCGAGCACCATGTTCCAGTTGACGTAGAAGCCGATGCCGTTGGTCCAGGTATGCGGCGAGTACTCCCGCTGCCGCGCGTGGCAGGCGTCGATCACCTGCTTCACCTGAGCGATGCCGCCGGCAAAGGTGGCGTCGGGTTGGTAGACGTGGAAGCAATCTTTCTCGAGCATGATCTTGATCTCGTCCCAGCCGTAGTTGAGTTCGGCGCCGGAGATCTTGACCGGCGAGAACTTCTTGAGGGCGGCGTTGCCATCGTAGTCGCGGGAGTCGAGCGGCTCCTCGATCCATTTGATGCCGTTGGCATGACATGCCACCGCGAACTCTTTCGCACGCTCCAGATCCCACGCCGGGATGCGGTCGATGATGGACACCAGCCAGCCTTGGTTCGCGTCGACGCCGAGGGCGAGCCGGGTGCCCACGCCTTTCGCGATGGTCTCGATATGTCGGATATCGTCCTTGAGGTCTCGGTTCTTGACCCGCAACTTCGCGGTCCGGAAGCCCCGCTCGTGCATTGCGAGCAGCTCCTCCACTCGCTGTTGGGGCTCATGCATCTCGCCGGTCGAGCAATACGCTTCGACGGAACGGCCCTCACCGCCGAGCAGCTCGTAAACGGGCTTGCCCGCGGCCTTCCCGAGGATGTCCCAGCACGCGGGCTCGATCCAGAAGTTGCGCCATCCCAGGTACCCGGCTTGTTTGAGCAGGCTCTGCATCCGCTCGATGTCCGTCGGGTCAGCACCGAGGAGGTAGCCGCCTAAGAGATCGCCAAGCCCCTCGCGCTCCCGGCCCATGGCTGCGCCGGCGGAATAGCCCTCGATCCCCTCGTCCGTCACCAGCTTGATCAGGGTAAACCGGTTGTGAGTCTGTGGATACCCAGGGATCCAGGTGGGCCAAAATGTCTGCTTGAGTGGAATGGACACATGATACAGTTCGATGGCGGTGATCTTCACCTTTGGGTCCTCCTCAAGTACTCGGAGTCCTTCAACATCATGGACCTGCAGCTTACCCACGAGGCGCTACGCATCGTCGGAGCAGACACTATTACCGCAGCCCGGCGCTGACAAGAAGAGACGGATCTTTGCTGCTAACGTGTCACCATCCCTTGGGAGCATCGGGCATCCAGCACAGGCCGAGCAGGGAGTCCCCGCGGTCGCGGCTGCGCTTGACACGATACCACTGGACAGAATACCCGAGAGGCTGTGGCATGGAGCCTTGGCATGAGTGAGCAAAGCGGCAGTTCATCGGTCGGGAGCAAATCCGTGGGGGCAGGAGGCGACGCTCCTCGGCTGTGTCAAGTTGCGTTCAGTGTGACTGACCTGCGGCGCACGCACACATGGTACCGTGACGTCTTCGGGTTCTTGCCGGCCGGCCGCACCCGACTGAACCGCGGGCCGCTCGCTTCACGCGTGCAGGGACTGCCGCGCGCGGCATCGACCTGCTGGTGGCTGGTTGATCAACAGGAGTTCTTTCAGCTCGAGGTGTTTCAATTCGCCAGCCCACCTGTGCGACCCAAGCCCGCGGACTGGCGGCCGTGTGATATCGGCTACACCTCGGTGGGCTTGCACGTCGCCGACTTCGCCGAAACCGTCGATCGATTGCGGCGCCGAGGCGTCGAGCCCCTGACGGAACCCGTCGGGGCCGCGGGGAGTCGGCGCGTGTGCGTGCGCGATCCCGAAGGCGTGATCCTCGAACTGATGGAAGATGACCCGCGCCGGCCGGACGCGCCGCCGCGTCCACGGCCTGAGATACCGGTGGCGGCGCGCAGCATCACCCTCTCGGTCTCCGACTTGGACCGTTCGCTCCGCTTCTTCAACGAGACTCTCGGACTGCCCGCAGCGCGCGGCATCGTGTTGCACGGGCCGGAGCACGAGGCGCTGTGGGGATTGCTCGGGGCGCAACGCAGATCCGCGCTGCTCTGGGCCGGCGATTTCCTGGTCGAGCTGACGCAGTACACACAGCCCGTAGGCAAGCCGTGGCCGGCAGGTTACCGCATCAGCGACCAAGGCCTGCTGAACATCGCACTCGGGTTTCGCTCGAAAGCAGCTTTTGACGCTGCGTACCGGCGGTGCCTGGCCGCTGGGTACCGCGGCAACTGGCGGCCGCTGAATCTGGGGGCGTGGGCGGTGGTCTACGTGAACGACGATCAAGGCTTCAGCGTGGAGCTACTATTTACGCGACCCTGGTATGATCGACGGATGGGATTTCGGGTGGCGATGCCGTACGTCGTCGCCGAAACGCGCATCGGCGCTCCTCGTGATGAGGTCTGGAAGGCTATCAGCGACCACGAGGGCATGGCAGCGTGGTCGCCTTTTTCAAGCGTCGTGCTGACACGTCCGGGCTCCTCGGAGCGCAACGGGCTCGGGGCGGTGCGGCGCCTTCGCGGATTCGGCCTGACGCTGGATGAGGAGATCGTTCGCTGGGCGCCGCCCGCACGATACGATTACCGCCTCATCCGCGGCGCGCCGATCCGAGAACATTTCGGGCAGGTGCTCTTGAGTGAAGTCGCAGGCGGAACGCAAGTCCGTTGGACCGTGCATTTTCGGCCCATGGTACCCGGCACCGGCGCAATCATTCGCGCAATGCTTCAACGCGGCTTCACCGACATGCTGCAGCGCCTCAAGCACCGGCTCGAGTCCGGCAGGAGAATGGAGAACTGAAATGAGCAAGAGTGAAGGTGGAGGCGCGAAGCGCTTCGAACGGGCTGTGGTTACGGGCGCCGCAGGTGGACTCGGCAGTGCGTTGTGCTGCCTGTTTGCGGCAGATGGCACCGATCTCGTCCTGTTGGATAAGAATGCCGCGGGCCTGGAGAAACTGAAAGCGGAGATCGGCTCGCGCGTCGATGTCGACAACTACGTCATCGACCTTCGCGAGTTCGAGGCTTTGGAAGCGTGCTTGCATCGCATCTTGCAGAAGCACCCAAACGTGGACATGGTCGTCGGGAACGCCGGCATCGACCACCCGATGCGGCTGGACCGGTACGACTGGCGGCAGGTCAACGATCATTTCGCCACCAACATGGCCGCGAACGTTGTGCTCTGTTCCGTCCTCGTGCCGCACTTCCTCGCGCGCGGGGGCGGGCATGTCGTCGCCATCGCAAGTCTCGGTGGTCTCGGCGGCTTTCCCTACGAGGCGGCGTACTGCTCGACCAAAGCGGCTCTCGCCACGTTCGTCGAGGGCCTGCGCGCGGAGCTGACGCCGCGCGGCGTGAGCTTCACCACGATC
>Ga0187884_10000997_pt1 | contig 26836 bp, 25 predicted proteins | sample June2016WEW_20_4_FD_132983 | JGI IMG/M metagenome (GOLD analysis project Ga0187884, IMG submission 132983) | Peatland microbial communities from SPRUCE experiment site at the Marcell Experimental Forest, Minnesota, USA - June2016WEW_20_40 | ecosystem: Environmental > Terrestrial > Soil >...
GACGGCGAGGTCGTCATAGACCGCTGTCCGCTTCGCACGATCCCGCGAATCGTCTTTGAGGTCATCCGAGATGCGCGGCGCTACTACCAGCACGGCCTGGCGCCCGTCCACGGCGGCACGAGAGACCAGGCGGCGCTTTTCCTGGCGGCGGCCGATTTCGTCCAGGGCGAGGACGCTGCCGGCGAGCATGAAGAGTACGAACAGGCGATGAGGCGGATTCAAAATGGCTGACAAACAACTGGCGATTGCGCTCGTCGGAACGGATGAGGCCTCCGGCGTCGTCGGCCAGTCCGCCCGGAAGATGGCCGCCGACCTCGAAGCCTTGCAGAAGCGCACGTTCGACGTGGGGCACGACGCGCGGGCGCGCGAGCAGCGGGAACTGTCCAACCATTACGACACGCTCGCCGCGCAGTACAAGGCGCAGCACCAGAGGTTGGCGAAGTATGCCGCCGACCTCGAGAAGCAGATCGGGCCGGGCGGCCTGCGCATCCTCTCTCCCGAATGGGACGCGAAATTCAAAGAGCTGAAGCAGGTCCGGGCGCTCATGGCCCGGAACGAGGACGTCCAGGCCGGGGCGGCCAAGGCGAAGAAGGCCGAGCAGGACGAGTTGGCGAAACAGTACGAGGGGGCTGCGGCGGAAAAGCGCGCCGCCGATCTTGCGGCCATCGAGCGCAGAATCTTCGACAGCAGCCACAGCGCCCGTGACCGGGAACTGCGCGACGTGCGCGAGCATGCGGATCGGCTGCGGGCGCAGTACCAGAGCGACGCCGAGATGCATGCAAAGATCGCCGAGGCCGAAGCCGCGCAGGTTGCGGAAATCAACAAGCGCTACGAGCAGCAGAAGGAAACCAGGCTCGGAAAGCTGTTCGCGTCGGGCCGGCTGTTGAAAGCCAGTCTGAGCGGCGTGGCCGTCTATGCCGCCGGCGAGGTCGGTTCGGCGCTCGCCGAAGTCATCAAGGGCGGACCGCAGGAGACTTCAGCGCGGGCGGGCGGCCAAGCTTCGGAAATGCTCAAGGCGCGGTTGGAGCAACGGAAGAAGATTCAAGCCCTCTGGGGCTGGATTCCGATCATCGGCACCAACATCAACCGCATCTATGACGCCTTCGGCTATACGAAGGAGGAAGCGGCCCTCGCCGAACAAGGGGAAAAGACCGCCGCCGGCGTGGCGACGTTGCATCAGAACGTCGTGAGCGCCGCGACAGGCGCGGCGCGGAACCGCGCGGCTGTCCTCGGCTACACGCCCGCAGACATGGCGCGGTTGAATTACGAACTGGGGCAGCGCGAGCGCGCCGACCGACTGCGCGAGGCGCAGGAGGTCTATGGGCAGGCCGCTTCCGATTACGGGCGTTCCCGCGAGCTGGGCATGCCGAAGGAGGAACAGGCGGCGTTCCTGAAGAAGGAACAGGAGGCGAAGCGATACCTCGATCAGCTAGAGCGCGTGAACGCGATGGAGGACGAGTACGCCGCCAAGACCGCCGAGCGCGCGGCCAAGATCGAGAAGGCCAACTTCTGGCGCGGCATCTCGGAGTCCACCTTACAGGCGCAGTTCACGGGCGGTCCCAGCCTCGAGCGCCGGCAGAGCGTCGAGACGCAGCTCCTGAAGATCAGCCAGCAGGCCGAACTTGAGACGCCCGAATTCGCTGGGCTGGACGAGCGCATCAAACAGTCCCAGAACAAAGCCCAGTGGATGAAGGACTACATGGCGCGGATGCGCGCCCAGGGAAATCCAGGTTACACGAAATATGACGCGGAGAAGGCCTGGAACCGGGAGTTCGGGCGCGTGGCCGAGCTTCAGCAGCAGCGCGCCGCCATCATCGCCCGCCAGGGCGCGCAGACCGAAGGCCAGACGGAGCAGCAGCAGTACGAGCGGATGCAGTGGCAGTCCGGCCTGGACCTTCGCAAGTACCTGGCCGAGCACGGCGGAATCACGCGAGCTGAAGCCAGAGCGCGTGAGGCCGAGCAGTTGCGCGCTCGGCATGAGCAGGAAATGGGCGGGCCGGAAGGCTCTCCCTCGCGGCTGAAGGAAGGCACGGAGGAATACAAGCGCCTCTGGGCCACGCAGGAGGCGGAACGCAAGCAACTCGCCGACAAGCAGGCGCGCGAAGTCGCCGACGCACAGACGCAGGCGTGGATCATCCGCGCGGGCGCCAGCCCGCTCCAGTCTTATCAACGCGCCGCCGAACTCACGCAGGCCGAGCTTGCCGGCAGGACCGAAGACCCCGCCGTCGCCGCAGCGAAAAAGGCCGCCATCGAGGAGCGCTTCCGTCTGGAGGACGAGCAGCGGGAGCGGCGGCACCAGGCGACGATGAAGGACGCGGCGGCCGCCGCGATGACGGACCGCGAGGCGCACCGCGAACGCGAGATGGAACGCATCGCCGAGGGCTACGTGGAGGAGCTGGAGAAGTTCAAGGACAACGCGGCCAAGAAGCAGGAAATCCTGGACGAGATCGCCGCGAAACAGAAGGCTCTGAAAGCGCAGCAGGACATTGAACGCGAACACGAGCGGGCCGGCCTTGTCGAGGGAGCATACGGCGTGGCCGGGGGGCCGTTCACTGCGATGGCCGAGCAGTTGCGCCTCAAAGAGAAGTACGCCGACCTTCGCCGGCAGTTCGCCGGCAATGCCGAAGCGCTCAAACTCATCAACGCCATGCAGCCCGCGGAACAGGCGGAACTGACCGCGCGCGAGAACTGGCTGCCGCACGAGGTCGCGAGCCGGCGCGGGACGTGGGATGCCGGGCGGCCGTCCGGTTACGACAACCCCATGATCGGGCTGACGAAAGAGATGCAGGCGTTCCGCCAGTTCCTTCAAAACCTCATCGGGAACGGCGGGATCACGAAGGTGCTGTCCTTCAGCGGGTGAAACATGGCCGTCGTCAAGGTCACTGAAAGCTGGAAGCAACCGGGCGCGGACATCGAGGGATGGCCGGGCGTCAGGCCGGTCGTCGTCGGGACTCACCGCATCTTCACCGTCAAGTTTGACGTGGCCAGCAAAGACAATCAGGCCAACGCGCTCTTTGCGAACGACGGCACGACCGCAGTACCTCCGGTCGGCAGCTATTGGGACAGCGCCGCGTCCTATCTCACCTGCCGGCGCGTCCGGTGTCTGGACCCCATCGGTCCGACGCTGTTCCGGGTGATCTGCGAGTATTCGGGCATGGCGTCGCCGTTCACGCAGGCCCCGATCCTGCGGTATTCGGGAATGCGCCACGCCGAGGAGGTCGGCCACGACGCGACGGGGCGTCCTTACCGCAACACCGTCGGGCAGCGGCTCACCGGGCACATGCGCGACTTTTACGACAAGGTCTTCACGCTGACCCGGAACGAGGCGACAGACCTGAACGTCGGCGGCGATTGGCGCGGCGTCGTGAACTCCGGGAACCTGACGCTGGGCGATTTCACCTGGGGGGCGAAGAAGGTCAAGATCGAGGACGTTTCGGCGACCCGCGAATACATGCCGGGAACCGTGGGCGTCCTGGTCACGACCATCACCTCCATCACGCTCAACGGCGGCGTCTATACGATCCACGTCGCCAACGGAACTGCATTCTCCAACGGCTCGATCATCGGCGTCAACGACGGAACGAACGGCATCCAGGGAACCGTCGCGTCGGGCGGCGGCACGACGGCTCTGTCTCTGTCGAACACAAACCTTGTCACGACCGGGACGCCGACTTCCATCGCGAGCGGCACTGCGGTGCTGTGGATCGCCCCGGGCGCGGGCGTGACCTATTACTACCCGGTCACCTACACCCTGGCCGTGCGGACGCACGTTGTGACCATCAACGGCCAGAACGCGCAGGACATCGGCTGGCAGTACATGGAGGCGAATCACGGCAGCCTGTACCTGCCCGCCGTGGGTCAATCTCCCCGCTCGACCGCAAAGTATCTCGGCGTCCCGGACGTGCTGCTGAAGCAGGACGGGACTCTGGTGCTGGATACCGACCCGGACAGCGCCCTCTATTGGCTTCTCTACGATGATTTTCTGCCCGTGGACTTCTCGACTCTGGGACTGAGCACGTAATGGACAGCGACATCGTTCTGCTATCGAGGAAGGCCGCCGAGGACGTTGCGGCGGCGCTCAAGCAAATGAAGCGCCCCGGCGACCCTCGCACGAGGAAAGAGCATCCGTGGGTCTTCACGCCTGGCCAGCCCGTGCCGGTCACGAACAACGCCTCGACGCTCGCGCCCAAGGGCGGCTTCGCCTGGTGCGACGGCAGCGCCGGTTCGGATAGCGAGCACCTCGGCATTGTCCAGCCGCAGTCGCCAGGGATCGCCGCGACGCTGCTCATCATCGACGACGACATTCCGCCGGGCGCGGACGGCCTCGCCTGGCCGATGGACGGATGCGAGCACCCCGTCCTCTTCGCCGCCACGAGCGAGCAGGTCGCACAACGGGTCGGCGCGCAGATGGAGTCGTGGACCGGCATGCTCAATCCGCTCGGCCCCGTCACCATCACGCAGGCGGCCGACTCGACCGGCCTGGCGCTGGCGCGGCTTCACGGGCAACGCGGGGACACGAAGATGATCCGCACCGGAACCGGCGCGACCGCCGGACGTCCGGTGAAGGTGCTTGTTTTCAGCAGCCGTTTCACGCTGACGCAGACCGCGCCCGGCGACGTGACGGTCAGCGGAGGCGCGCCGTGATTCTGCTCGTGGACAGCGATGGAAACGTCTATGAGGCGGTCAACATCGTTCCCGGATCGGGCGTCACGTTCACGAACCTCGACGGGATTCTGGACTTGTCGTCGTACACGACTCAGGACTACGGCGACGAGATCACATACGTGGAGTAGTTCATGCACGCTCTCCTTCTGGTGCTGGCGATGTCCCTGAGCACTGATTTCTGGCAGCGCGTTCCCGTCCTGGACGACCTGGGCAACGGAAACCTCGGCCCGAACTGGACGCAGTATCAGTTGCAGGGGCAAGCCGCGTTCCGGGTCATCGAGACCGGGACGCTCAACTTTTCCGTCGGCACGATCCCTGGAACTCACGAGACGGTCGCGCTCTATTTCCGCCAGGCGCAGACCGGGGCGCAGCATGCGGACTTCACGTCGTCGGGTCCGGGGTTCGCGCAAGCGGAATACCCGGACGACGTTCCATCCACGGAGGCCTCGTGGCCTATCTCAGGCTTCAGCGGGTCGGTGGTTCGCAGCACGGACCAGGACAACTTCTATTTCGGCGGCACCCGCTGGAGCAACTACCGCTACACGAACCCGGATGTGCCGACGGCCGGCGTCCTCATAGACATCACGTTCGAGATCTGGAAGCGGGTCGGCGGCGTCGAAACGCTCCTGGCCTCAAAGGCCGCCACAGGCCCAACGGCCGCGTTCCGCCTGAGTTGCGAGAACGGCGTCCTCACGCTCTGGGGCAATGGGAAGGATGTTGATTCCAAGGGCGTCGTTCTTCAGGTCTCCGACTCCTCGCTCCAGACCGGCGACCTCGTCGGCATGATCGCGGCCCTGGAATTGAGCGAGACCAGCGTGACGACCGCGATGGAATGCACTGGCTGGGAGGCCAGCGGCGGCGACGAGCCGGTGTTCCTCGTGGCGGACAGCAACGGGAACGTGTACCCCGTCCAGAACCTGCGCAGCCTTCCCGACATTGCAGCCCTGGCGAACGACGGCGTGTTCTTCTTCACCGAGGATGGCGGCGTCATCAATCTCGCCGAATTCGAGACGACCGACCTGGGCGACCAGGTCACGTATGTCATTTCAAGCGCCACGTTCACCACGACGACGCAGAACATTACCACCACGACCTCGACGACCACTTCGAGCACGACTACCTCCACGACTTCCACCACGTCCACGACTTCCACTACTTCTTCAACTACAACGACCACGACCTCGACAAGCACGTCCAGTACCACGAGCAGCACGACGACCTCGACCAGCACGAGTACCTCAACCAGCACGTCCACGAGCACTTCGACCTCAACGAGCACCTCTACTTCGACGAGCACGACTTCTACCACGTCCTCGACTTCAACGACGACGAGCACCAGCACGTCCACTTCAACGAGCACATCCACAACTTCGACGACCACCTCCACCACGTCCACGACCAGCACGACGACTTCAACGTCCACGAGTACCAGCACCTCGACTTCGACAACCTCGACCTCAACGTCAACTTCCACGACCACTTCCACAACTTCAAGCACCACGAGCACGACGACCAGCACGTCCACGAGCACGTCAACCTCGACCTCGACGACCACCTCCACGTCTACGAGCACGACCTCGACTTCAACCTCGTCCACAACGACGAGCACCACGAGTACGAGTACTTCAACGACCAGTACGTCCACTTCGACGACGACCTCGACGACCAGCACGTCCACGTCCACCACTTCCACGAGCACCACCAGCACGAGCACGACCACCACGACGACAAAGGCAATCCAGAACACCTGCAACAGTTGCAGCCCGAAAATCCCGGACACGCTCTACGTGACTGGCAGCGGATTCGGCGGGTACTTTGCAATTTGCAACGGAAAATCCGCACTGGCGTGGAGCAACGTCTGCGTGTTCGCGGGCGGCAGCAACTGCTACTGGTTTCAGGGGTGCGATTCGGGCCACATCTGGCTCTACTACGGCAACATCAGCGGCACGATGCGGTGGGCATGCTACATTCAGAAGTGGCCGTACCAGCCGCCTCAACATCCTCCCTGTCAAATCTTGTTCGTCGGGTCCACGAGTCCCTGCAGCCCCACCGGGACTTATTCCCTGAGCGGGTGCGGAGACGGCGGTTGTCCCGGTTCGTGCTCTGCTTCCGCCGGCGCGTCCTTCGTCGTTTCCTACAGTTGAGGTGAACCATGCTTGACCTGCGTAATTGCCAGCCGTGCAAAGAGAAGATGCTCGCGGCCATGCGCGCCCAAGCTGAAGTGCGGCCCACCGTGAGCATCATCATCCCGTCGCTCAATGGCCACGTCCGCAATCAACTGGCGCAGACGCTCGAGAGTCTGCGCGCGACCGGTGAGGCGGACGAGATCATCGTCGGGGACGATTGCAGCGATCCGCCTCTCGACGGTGCGCGCTTTCGGAACCCCGCGCGCCTGGGGATGGCCCGGACGCGGCACCTCGGCTGCAAGCTCGCCGTCGGCGACGTGATCGGCATCGTGGACGATCACACGCGCGTCCGTCGCGGGGACATTGCTCTGGCGGCAAAGGTCGCCTGGGAGACGCGGGGGTTCGTCTACGCCAGCCCGCGGGATTATCCCGGCGTGGACCTGCGGCTCGAACATGGGATTTGGCGCTGCAAGTGGGGCGAGCCGCACGACGGGCTGACCTTCGTTCGGACGACCGGCATCATGGGCGGATTCTATTTCGCGCGCCGCGACCTCCTGGAATCCATCGGCGGATGGCCGGCGCTGCCGGGGTTCGCGCTGTGGGAGGAGGAGTTCTGGGCGCTGTACTGCCGGACAGCCGGAATCCCCGTCTTCTACCTGCCGACGGTCAAGCACTACCACGAGTGGAACACGGACCACCCCGGCGACGCGCGAGACGACTTCCCGCTGAAGGCGTTTGAGACGCCGGAAGACCGCGTCCTGGTGAACCTGGCCGCTGTTTACCGGCTCCTCTGCGACGACGACGGTTGGGTGCAGTGGCGGCAGTTCCTGGCGGACGGATTCGATTTCGACGGCGGCGCAGGCGTCATCCGCGTGGAGATTCCTGAATGGCTGCTTGCCGAAGTCGAGACGCCGGAGATGCGCGCCTACGGCGAGACGATCCGGGCAACGTTTCCGAAGGGAGGATTCGATGGACCGAACAGAGGCCGTTAGCCGTTTCGCGGAAGGGTTGAGGTGCAGGCTCGGCCAGCTTGCCGGGAACCTGACACACAACCATCAGCAGGCGACGGACGCGGGAGTTGACGGGGCCGCGTATTTCTGGCGCGCAGAGGGCGTGCGAGAGGCCATCCGCATCATCCAGGAAGCGGCCGAGGAGGCGCGACGCCATGTCTGACATCGGTATCCTGGTCACGAGCTGCAACCGAACAAAACAGACCGCAGAGGCTATGCGCCGCAACTGGCGGCTGTTCGAGCGGTACGAGCCAATCGTCGTCATCGCCGACAACACGCAGGAGGGCCGGCGCTGGGTCGAGACGTTCAACGACCCGCAGTGCGGCGGGATGCACGGCCACATTGACCCGGCTCACTGGTGCACGGACTTGGTGCCCTTGCATGACTTGCCGTTCCCTCACGAGGTTCTGCGCTGCGAATGGCGGCCGAAGCAGTCCGGCGACCCACTCCTGATTCAACGGGGAACCATGCGCCTCGCGGAGCTCGGCTGCCGACGCGTCCTGAAGGTCACCGGCCCCCAGGAACTCGTCGGCGATCCGCTCGCGGCGCTTTCCGCCCTGGACGCCTGCGACCTTCTGACGCACGACCGGAAACCGGGCGATGAACTGGGGACTCGTGTGTTCGGATGCCGGGCCGATTCGGCGACGTTCCAGTCGGCGGTCAATGACGAGCTTTTCGTCTCGCCTGCCGCGCCGGGATACTGCGAACAGCGGCTCCTCACCGTCGTCCATAAGCACGGCGTGAAGTGGGCCGCCCTGGACTGGAACCGTTTCTGCGCGGGCGGGCGCGACACCGCCGTCGAGATGCCCGATGACTGGTCGGCCGCCGCCGGCGAGAACGAGGCGCTCCTGCACCTGATGAGCTACGTCCAGTGGTCGGACATCCGCGACCACCTGCCGCTGTTCTATTCCCTGGTCGTCACCCGCAAACCTCGGATCGTCGTCGAACTCGGCACCCGTGGCGGCGTGAGCACGATTGCCTTCCTCCTGGCGCTGAGTCGCGTCGGCGGCGGGCATCTATACAGCTGCGACGTGGACGCCTGCGGCAGCGCGCGGACAAAGGTCGCGTCGCTCGACCTCGCGCCGTTCTGGACGTTCCGCCAGGGGGACGACCTCGACTGGCCGGACTGCCCGACGCCGATTGACGTGCTGTTCGTGGACACGTCCCACACCTACGAGCAGACCGTGGCCGAGTTGCGGGCCTTCGCGCCACGGCTCGCGCCGGACGGCGTCATCCTGCTGCACGACACGGAATCGTTCCCGGCGGTGCGCCGGGCGATTGAGGAATTCGCGCCCGCCAACGGATGGCAGGCGGACTGGCTCAAGGCCAGCAACGGACTGGGCATTTTGACAAGGAGAAAATCGTGAGTGAGAAGAAGCCGCTGGTTTCGTGTCTCTGCTCTACAGCCGGACGTTTCTCGGTTCTCCGCGAGGCCGTCGCCTGCTTTCTCGCGCAGGATTACCCCGAACGCGAACTGGTGATTCTGAATAACCACCCGACGCCGCTTGTGTGCGACCTGCCGCGCGTCCGCGTGGTGAACGAGCCGAAGCATCCGAGCCTGGGCGACTGCCGGAACCGGCTTCTGGAACTGGCGAAGGGCGACCTCGTCCGCACGTGGGACGACGACGATCTCTACATGCCCTGGGCGGTCAGCCAGGGCGTCGAGCGCATCGGCGACGCGCCGGCGTTCAAGCCGAAGTTTTCCTGGGCGTGGAACGTCGAGGAGGACCGCTGGTCGCTCGACAACAACGTCTTCGAGGCTGCCATGACCGTCCGCACGGCCGTGGCGCGGAAATACGGCTATACGCCCGCCTCCGGCGGCGACGAGCACCACCCGCTCTCGGCGGGGATCGAGAAGGAAGGGGGCTGCAAGCTCGAGGACATGGGGCCGCGCGCGAGCTACGTCTACCGGTGGGGCACGACGCTCCAGCGGATTTCAGGCTCGCTCGGCTGTGGCTGCGGGAAGTCCATCGAGGAACGAACGCGCGAGTGGGTCGAGGCCAATCAGGACACGGGCGAAGGAAAGCCGCTGACCCCGGCGGACCTGACGCCGCTCTGGGCTGAACTGGCCAAGGCCGTCGCGGAGAAGTTTCCGAAAGATGCGGCGCTGATTCGGGCGGCGCTCAAGCTGCCTGCGGAACTCCCCGGCGCGCTACAGATTCCTGGAATGGCCGCGCCTGTTCCGGTCGCCAAGCCTGGCGAACGGCCAGCGCCAGCGCCGATCGTTGGCCCGCCGCCGACGGGCGTCGTGGCGCTCCGATGCGACTGCGGCAAGCAGCCGGGAGTCATGGTCAGGGTCGGCAGGCAGTGGTATCTGATGCGCGTCGAGGCCACGAAGAACCAGAGCACCGTTTACGGAGAGAAGGTCGCGTTCTGTCGCGGCTGCTATCGGCCGCTGACGCAGGAAGAGCCGGGCGCGGTGCCGTATGAATTCGGACACGACTCGGCGTTCGACAAACAGGTGCGGCTGCTGAGGTAACCAGGGAAAGGACACCACCGTGAGCAGAGGCAGTGAGGCGAGGGCGGCGTTGAAGGCCGAGTGTGAAGCGGCCATCGAGGACATCAAGAATCATGTCGGTCGCGCGGACTGCAAGGCGCACGAGTCGATTTCACGTGGGCAGATCACGCTGCTCCGCTGCGAGGTCGCGCGGCTGGAGTCAGAGGACCGAGATTCATGGGTCACGCGACGGAACGCGGGGATTCTCGGCACGATTGCCGGGGCCGCCGCCGCCGCCATTTACGAAGCCTTCAAGGGAAGGTGAGAGGAGGGTGCTGTGAGAAAGATCGCAGAGATCATGGTCGTAGTGGCGGTGCTGGCGACGGCGGCTGGATGCGTGTTCGGTAAGCAATCGAAGGAGGACCCGCCGATGACCGTGGCCAAGCGCGCAGCGGACTCGCTGCCTGCCGCCAGCAAGGGCATCGAGGCATCGACGGACAAGATCGAGGGCGCGGCGAAAGAAGCGCAGCCGAAAGCTCCCGATCAGGCGAAGGTCATTCTCGGAGAAGTCCCTGTGCTGCGCGGCATTGCGGACGCCATCAGTAAGTTGGCTGCCACGCTCGACAAGGCCATCGGCGATGAACTGACGAAGGACAAGGCTCAAATTGACGCCTTGAACAAGCAGATAGCTGACCTCAAGTCAGAGGCCGAAGCGAGTATGAACGCGACCTTCAGGGTGGGCATCGTCATTTCGCTGATCTTCATCGCCATCAGCGTCTACATGACGATCCAGGGCTTCGTGAGCTGGGCGCTGACGGGAACGTTCACGATCATGCTGGCCGTTCTCCTGGCGCTCATGCGCTACGAGAAAATCGTCGCGGGCATCGGGTTGGGAATCGTTTGCTTCGTGGTCGTCGCGGCACTCGCCTGCATCGTTTACGAGGTCGTGAAGGCGCACGGCAGCCTGTCCACGGCGCTTGCGGACACGAAGGCTGACCTGGCGAAGGCCGAGGCGACCGTGGAGAGCCTGGTCAGCGCTGCGAAGAAGGCGGTCTAGCAAGACTGGGGCGGGCCGATACGAGAGTTTCGGCCCGCTCTATTTCGAGCAACATTTCCGGGCGAACAGTTTGACATGGCCCCGATGCAATGCGAGAATTCCTGTGGTTCAAGAAAGGATGGGATAATGCGCAGACTATCAGCCTTGCTTGCAGTAACGCTCCTCTTGCCCGCTACGGCGATTCTGGCGCAAGAAAAGCCACCAGAAACGACGGCGCCCACGAGTACACTTGAGGCCTGGGATGGCTTTCGCGGCATAAAGTGGGGGACGGATATCAAGACAATCCCCGACATGGTTCTGAACAAGGGGTTCTCCTACGCGTGCGACGATTTCCTCGTCTATTCACGTAAGAAGGATGATGTGGCATTGGGCAGTATCGAACTAGATCCGCTGTGCGGCATACGCTACGGATTCTACAAGGGGCGTTTTGTTTGGGCCGGCATGAAATTTGTGCGGTGGCGCGGCGGTAAGGATTACGTTCAAGAGGCCAGAACGGCTCGGGACATTCTGCGGGCAAGGTTTGGCAAGGAAACAGCGGAATTGGGTCCCAAGGTGATTAGATTTCCCGATGGAGAACACAACTCCTTCTACTACCGCGTGACCGAGTGGAGGAACAACGATGTTGTTGTTCGCTTCTACCCGGATCAAGCTGGGAACGCTGGCTCACCCACATCGACAGCCGAGTTCGCGATTGAATTGACATACCTTAGCCTAGCGCACGATAAGTACCCGAACTATGATTCTTTGAAAGAGGCCGAGGAAGCTATCAGACAAGCTGTAACTGCGAATTTCTGTGGAGCGGCACAGGGCCAATCCGCGCCTTCGGAGACTCTCGGCAGCGTTTGGCGCGGTTTTCGGGGAATAGAATGGGGTACGGACGTCAAGACGCTCCCGACGATGGAGCTTGTCACAAATTGTCATAACGGCTTCGAGATATATCGCCGCAAAGGAGATGACTTGCGCCTGGGTGACGTAGCCTTGCAACAGATTCATTACGGCTTCTACAAAGGCCGCTTGGCGTGGGTCGGTCTAGTAGCCAGACCAAGCAAGTGGCCCTCATATCTAATCCCGCTCAATGCGCCAAGCGACGATAGGAAGCAGCAACTGGAACAGATGTACCACATTTGCGTAGGGGCCTTCGGCAAGGAGACGAGCACGATCCCCAAAGAACCTGTTGTGGAGTTGATATCGGGGCTCGGAGACAGGAAAGTGGTCTCGAAATTCAGTAAGGAGGCTGGCTGGTCGGGCCCGGAATTCTACGGCAGGGCAGCTGAATGGAAGAACAAAGACGTTGTCGTTCAATTCTGGCCAAGCACGTTTTCAGCAACGGCAGCTGACCTCGATGCTCAGCCGGGCCTGCCGCTCTTCGCACACATCTCGCCCTTCTATGATCCTGCTATCGAAGGCAGGTCGGTGCCTAACTGTGGTGGTCCCCCCGCAAGTGTGGAATTAACGTATATGCCGCTTGTGAGCCAGAAGCTTGAAGACGATAAGGCAGCCGCAGCAGCTACCAAAGCCAACGCGAATAAGGCGGCAGAACGCGGGTTCTGAAGTCAGATTCACAGCATGTAGTCTGCAAACACGTCGGTACGGCTCAGGCGGCGAACTCGCCCACGGCAGCGCCTGTAAAATCAAGCGTCAGTAAGGTACACACGGCCCGGCCCGACGATCCTCCTTCCCTCAGACCGAAGCAACCGTCGAGAGCCTGCTCACCGCTGCGAAGAAGGCGGTCCAAAAAGGTGCGTAAGCCGCTGTTCTGTAAGAGGATACGCCCACCGCGCCCCTCGCACACCTGGCGGGACGTTTGGCGTAGGCGGTCCAGCACCGCAGGAGCGTTTCGGTCTCATGTGGGCCTACGCGGCGCGTTCTGCCGGCCTCGTGACACGTATGCTGGGGTAGACATGAGCCTGCCGGTCGGATATAATCCGTGCTGTCTGCCGGTAAAGCCAACGTATTCGTCGTGGCTGCGTCTATGAGGTGGACGGTCATGCCTACCCGCTCATCAGCGACTTCGGCCCCCCGATTCGGAATCGGGGAATGGTACGGTAAGTCCTTCGTAAGACTTCCACGCGCGGAGCAACAACGGATAGCGCGGGTCTCGCTCAACCACACTCGCCAAACAGCCCTCCCGTGCCCCTTCAAGAATCCTGACGGGTCTGAAGCTTGCACAAAGAAAGGCGGCGTGTGCTCGCTTCGGCTCTATGAGCGCAGCCAGGGCGGGTCAGTTTCCGCCGTCCAGGGAGAGATTGGGGACTTACGTACTCTCTGCCCACACCGCTTCAAGCAAGATGACATTATTTACAAAGCGATCGGCGAGAGAGTCCTGGGCACTTCGGCGCCTCGTGTCGTGAGTGAGATTAGATTCCTCCAGCGATACCACGAGGAGTCAGTCGAATCGGTCCCTGAAGAGCAGCAGGAGAACGACCGGGCGGATTCTACATCTAGAGAGGACGTCGGAAACATTGACAATGTGCTTGTTCATCCGAACGCCGATCCTTTGAAGTGGTGTGCCCTTGAGATTCAAGCGGTTTACTTTTCCGGGTCAGGCATGACTTCCCTCTTCAGGAGCATTCTCGATTTTCAGGACAGTGGGCTGCCATTTCCAGACGTTGTACGTCGTCCTGACTACCGCAGTAGCGCGCCAAAGCGATTGATGCCCCAGCTACAGATCAAGGTTCCCACTCTGCGCCGTTGGGGCAAGAAAATGGCCGTCGTTGTGGATGCCGCGTTTTATCGAAGTCTCGGCAGGATGGAAACGGTCCGTGACCTATCAAACTGTGACATCGCCTGGTTTGTGGCGCGGTACGAGGAGGACGGCGACGCAGTTCGACTGGTTGTGGGAGAACCAAAGAAGCAGACTCTCGAACGTGCAGTTGAAGGTCTTACCGGCGGTCTGCCTGTAACGCTCGGTGAATTTGAGGCGAAGATCATCGAGAAGCTGCAAGACTAGATGGCGCGCCCAGACTCTGGGGCCGTGTCTGCAACCATTGCAAGTCGCGTCCAATTAGCAGTTCTGACTTCCTGCTGTGCTGACGGCTCTTCATAGCCACGGATTCGCATTTGAGATCGAATTCGTCAACCCAGGCGCGAACTTCCGGGGTGTCGTCATACGTAATGAGGAATTCACCTGCCACGCCGCGCATCAGTTGAAACAGTCGGTGATGGTCGACCTCCGAATACTTATACAGTCTTCGTCCCGCCGTGACATACGGCGGGTCGACGAAGAACACGACATCGCGGTCATCATGATACTGCTCGATAACCGTGAACCCATCAGCCTGAAGAAGACTTATAGAAGAGCGATTCTCCGCGATGCTGCGAATGCGCTTGGCTAACGTTTCAGCGTACCACCGCGATCCAATGCCCTTACCATTCTCTCCTTTGCGCATCAGACTGGCTCCAGGGGCAAGAATCCCGCCATGTTGGACGCGATTGCGCAAGATGGTGGCAAAGGCCCGGTCGACAATGCTGTGCGCCTTCGAGCCTAGAGCGGCGCAGGCGCTCTCACGTGTCAGTTGGAAGCTCTCTATCCTTCTGGCCAGTCGTTCCCCCTGTCCGTTCAGAATCGCCCGCCACACGGCGGCAACATCTGGGTCCAGTTCCACCAATAAGACCTTCTCGGCTAGCTGCTCAAAGGCTGCTGTTAAGCCCATGATCCCGCCGCCGGCGAAAGGTTCGATCAGCAAGCGCGGACGTGCCATGTTGTTGAGCCAGCGCCGTAACTGCGGAATAAGCCACGTCTTTCCGCCGGGGTAGCGAAACGGGCTGCGTTGCGGAACCGAAGCCACGTTAACGATTTCCTGCAATGACGGGTATAAGACTGTTGACCGCCCACACTGATGCGTCATGTTATCGTTGACCTCGATTACCTGTCCATGTCTACTGGCGTTCCACAAGCGGGACAACGTCAAAGATGAACCGGCCAACCGACTCTCGGTTCTCCATCCGCTCCCACGGCTTGAGGGCGGGCTTCTCGCCTTCGCGGACGATCTCCGCCAGCAGCGCGAAGTTCTCCCCGGTGACGGCCGAGCACTGCACCATCACCGCTTCCATGACGCCTTCCTTCGGCTTCAGCCTACCGTCCGGCGTCGCCTCGGTCAAATTGCCCTGGTACTTCTTTTCCAGGTCGGTTGCAGCAGCCCCCACGGTCACCTTATCCGGCCTCGCCTTTGCCATCCAGACCTCTGTGACCATGACAAATGCCAGAGGCCGCGTCTTCTCGATCACCTTCTTGAGGAGCATGGCGACCACGTCTTTGTTCGGCCCAAGTGTCCCGAGGGGCAGAATGGCCTCCTGGTCAGGGAGCAAGAAGACCGCCACGGGTACGCAGTGACCGTCGCGGATGAAGGCATTGCGGGCTGTCTCCTTTGCGTGCTCGAAGAAATGTGCGATGTTCCGTCGCTGTTTGTGGGCCACGATTCTCATTAGCACCTCCCTCTCGTTCTTCGTTGCTGCCGCACCGCGCCCTTCTGCGCGGGCTGGCGAGGTTCCGTCGAGCGCATTTCGCCCGTCCGACCTCAAATGAGGGCAGGTTGGCCCCGGAAAGTCAACTCGGATTTCGAGGCCCGCCGAAAGATCGGCGCTTGCAAGATTACCATGCCCCCCTGACAGGCGCAAATCTCTACTGCCACGCCGATTGTTTCAGTTTGAGACGCGGGGCGGTATGAGAGGGCCGCTGGTAGCCACAGAAGGCGTAGCGGACGCGTCAGGACGCCAGGCGTAGGTCTTCCCACGCCTCAAAACTCGAAGGGTCAGTGGTGAATCCTGCCCCCGCTACCATTGTGATTCTCGCACTTTCGGGTGCGGAAGCGGATAACGAGGCCCGGATCGGTAACCTAAAGAAACCGATTCGGGCTTTGCCGTTTTTAACGTCCACGTCAACGCGCTCGATGTACGCGCGAAGGAGCGCCTTCACCTCCGCCACGCTGCCCTGGGCCAAGACCTGCTGTAGTTCGTCGAGGCCCTTCAGGATAGCCTCGGTGACGGACGCCACGTCCGCGATTGGGTGAGGCGCGGCCTTCGGGATGCTCAGTTCCGCCATCAGTCTGTTCTTCTCCCCGACCAGCTCGTTGATCTTGCCCACGGCCGTCTCCACGTTCAGGCCCTTCTCGATGGCTGCCTCCCACCGCTTGATGCGCGTCTCCACGTCCATGATCTTCGCCGGCAACGTTTCAGCGGACTGGCTTTCAGATTCCATGTTGCCCCGAAGTTCCGCCTCGATTTCCATCCGCAGGTTATCTATTTGGCCCGTCTCCTTGATGTACTCGACCAGGGCGTCCAGAACCGGCTTCTCCAACCGTTCGCGCGCCAGCAGGTAATGCTCGCAGACCGTTCTCCCCTTCATCTGGTAGCCGCCGCAGGTGTAGTAGGAGTACTTGCGATACCCCTTTCGCTTGCCGCTGGTCTTCGTCTGGCCCTGAAGTTTGTGCCCGCAGGTGCAGACGGCCAGACCGGAAAGATAGTATGGGGCGACGATGGATTTGCCTTTGCTGAACGGCTTGCTTCGTTCGCCACGCTTGACTTGGGCGAGGTCGAACAGATCCTTCGAGACGATGGCGTCAAAGCCATGCTCGTCATCCGCCACGATCCAGTTCGCCTCGTCATTCCGTCGCAGGCCGCCGGCCTCGGTTTCATCAATCTGCTGGATGTTCCCGCCCTCGATCCTGTGGTACTTGCTGAAGGAGCGCATGTTCCAGACGTTCGCGCCGCGATAGAGAGGATTGACTATGATGGAGCGCACTGTGCCGACGCTCCATTTGCCGCTCCGAGGCGACGGGACGCTGTCGGCATTCAGTTCCTCCACGATGGTATGGATGCTCTTTTCTTTGCGAGCATATGACTCGAATATTCGGCGCACCACCTTCACCCGATCCGGCGCGCCCACGACCAGTTTGGAATGCGCCGTGGCGTCCTTGACCGGGCGCACGCCGTCCGCATAGGTCTGAACCTGCCCATCCGGGAAAATCTGCTGGCAGAGGCCGCCGCCGATGTCACGCACCGTGTAGAGCACTTCCCCGCTCCGGGCGACGATCTGGCGGTCATAGCCATAGGGCGTCGGACGGCCGGCGTCAAATCCCTGTCGCGTCAGCGGAATCAGCCCACGGCTGGTGTCGGCCGACAGGTTGACGAGATATTGACCGGCCTCGGCGTATTCCAGTCCGCTGGCGATGAAGTCCAGCATCTTGTTCCCGGTCTTCTGGATTCCCTGCACGAAGTGGACGCGCTTCCCACACTTCTCGATCTCCCGCTCGATCTTCATTCCGTCGAGCGGGTCGGTTGAGCGCGCCAGCCGGTTGCGTTTCCAGAAGTAAACGTCCGTGATGTCCTTCCGAGTGCGGCAGAGATGCAATAGTTTCCGCAGGCCGGGCCGATCGAGGATGCTGCCGCTGATCCCTTCGTCCTCGCACCACGTGCCGTTTTCCTGCAACTGCACGCCATCGCGCAGGGCCGCTGCGCGGATAGACTCCTTCTGCTCGTCAATGGACCGCTCCTGGCGGTCTGTGGAGACCCGCACGCATCCTATCCCAAGGCGCTGTTTCGCTGCTGCGATCATGCCCTGTCCTTTATCGACGCGCATTTCAATTCAACCACCCGTCGAGGGACATGAGGGCTTGTCTCGCCGGGTAAGTCAAGGGCCTTCTCGCAGGCTTCCGGGCGTTCCTGCTGGTGCTTCTTCCAGTGCGCCACGAGCAGCCTGGCGAGAATGGACTCGGCTACCGCGAGATCGCCCGGCGCGGATTCAGCGTCGAGGTCCTGCGTCTCGACCTCCAGCAGTCCGTCGTTCTTCAATCTTTCAGGTTTCTTGATCACCGCTCCACCCACGCCTGTTCAACAGCCGCGATTGCAGCGCCTCTGTTACGAAGAATCCGGCCCTGAGTACCAAAGTGCCAGCACCCCGAAAACGACATCTTTTCACCCAATGTTTTCAATGGTCTGACGCTCGATCTTTCGTTAGTCCACGACTCCATCGCCGCGCCCGAATTCGCCCCGTCTCGCGGTTGCGCACTGGCCGGCACCTGGAGCAGAAACGGCGCTTGCCGTAGAGTGCTTCTCCACAGCGGCAGTACCGCGCGATGATCGGACGCGAAACCTTCGCCGGCGCGGATTCAACCGCATGGGCCGGTGCCAGGCAGATGCCCGGCGCGCCGTTCCGGCAATTCACGCATCGGCCGCAGGGAATCATGCTCGCCTCCTAGTCGTAACCCGTTGTGGCAACGCAACATGCGCCAGGGGAATTCTGAGAGAATTGCCTTGCTTTGGGGGCACATTGCTGCCCTCATGTGTGGCGTAAGGCCAGCAATGGGCTGGCCTAGACGAGGTGGTACGAAGAATGGAGGGCGCAAGATGAAGCTCGAGAACGTGAAGGTGGGCGAGACGTACACGTTGAAGGTCGGGAAGAACCTGGTCGCCGTGACGGTCAAGGACGTGGACGCGAAGGGCAAGATCACCGTGACGACCGCCGGCGGGAAGGCGATCACCGTGGCCGATGTGGCGCGGCTCACCGCGAAACAGGCGGCCCACGGCGTGCCGGGGAAGGCCGCCGCGCCCAAGACTACCAAGACCACGTCCGGGCGCAACGTGGGCCAGAAGGGCGCGACCCAGGCCAAAGAGAAACGCGTTGGTCTGGTGGACGCCGCTATCCTGGTCCTGCACGAGGCCGGCAATAAACCGATGAACGTTAAGGAGATCATCGAGGTGGTCCTGGCCAAGAAGCTCTGGACCACGACCGGCAAGACGCCCGGCGCAACGCTCTACTCCTGCATCCTCCGGGAAATCCAGAAGAAGGGGAGCGAGGCCCGGTTCAAGAAGGTCGACCGAGGGCAGTTCGCGCTGGCCGGCTGACGCCATCAGCATTTCACTCTTGGAAACGCCCTGGCAACAACCAGGGCGTTTTCTCTTGCCAGCGGGTCTATCATCGTATATACTATGGTAGAACCCTTCTTGGAGGAATGAGCTATGCGCAAGACGCTCTGCAAGCACGGAAACAGTTACGCTCTGGTCATCGACAAGCCGATCATGGAATTGCTGCATGCCACGCCGGAAACCCCGTTCGAGGTCGTGACTGATGGCCAGTCGCTGCTCCTCAGCCCGGTACGCAACCCCAAGGAAGAGAAGAAGTTCAAGGACGCGCTGGAGATGGTCCACAAGAGATTCGGCCGCGCCATGAAGAAACTGGCGGAGTAAATCCCCGTGGCCGTGTGACGGCCCGCTGGGTGCATTCATCGTTTCACCTTTCGGGAGGCCCGGACGCATTTCCGAGCCTCCTGCGCTTTAAGCGACGTCGTTGAAATTCGAATCATCAATTCTCTTCCTCTCAAAGCTTGAACGGTCTCGGTATCCAGGCGTCATTCGCAGGCGGTCGTCCCTCTCGAAGGCGGCGGAAGTCTTCCTCATCCGCGTCCTCCATCTCTTGCCACTGGCTGGGACGCTTGACGGGTGCGGCCGCCTTGGCGGCTTCCTGGCGGATGTTCTCAATGACCTGCCGCGACGGCAGCGTGTGGGCCTGCGCCATGTATGCCGCCGCGACCTGGTAGACCTCGGTGTCGAAGAAGTCTATGACCGCCCCGTCCGACACGGGCCGCCAGACCTCTTCGAGGTGGTTGCCGACGCGCTCGACGACCTTGACACAGTTTGAGAGTTCCTGGTTGTATTCGGGATCGTCGCGCGTGTTCAGGTGCCATACTTCCTCCTCGGCATTCTTCCGCCCGCGAGCAACGAGGTCGGCCAGTTCATCCGCGTAGTGGTGGACGTCTATCATCCAGAGCGTCAGGTCAGTCCGGTGACGGCGAACCGAGCTTCCCTGCCCGGTCTGCTGAATCGCTTTGCTCGGCCAGATGTGGATTGCGCCCTGCGCCCCATGAGCGCGCCGCGCGCCCTTGATCGCCCGGACGCCGTAAGCCTGCCGCTCGTAGACCCAGCGATAAACCTCCATTGTCCGCGAAATCTCCTCGCTCTCGAGCCGCGTGCCGCCGGTGTCAATCAACAGCAGCTGAACTCGGATGGGAAGGTAGGCGTCGTCCTCGTACTTCCACTGTCGGCGCAGGAGGATGTTGTCGAGGTCCGTGAAGGATTCGAGCCGGCCATGCCAGATGCGAGCAGATTCCATGCCGCCGCCATCGGCGGTGGTTCCCCAGGCCCGAACGACGGCCTTGAAGAACCGATGCTGCGTGTCCACGGTCGCGAGAAGCACTGGCGCCCACTTCGGAATGACGCCTTCGGGGAGTTTGGCGCGCGAGGACTTCAGCGTAAACAGATCGGCGTGGAGCTTCGTCGTCTGCTCGTCAAAGGGTTCGCCGAGCGTGTCGGTCTTGAACGAAAACATCTTCTCGCGCGATCCCTGCGCGAGGACGAACTGCGCAGCGACCTCGGCCCAGGACAGCCACAGGCAGTAGAGGCCGGAGATGTGCAGGCCCACGCTCGTGCCGGGGGCAAAGGCCTCGACCGTCTCGATGGACTCGTGGACTTGGCCGGCGGCGTCCAGGATGACGCCTTCGCCATAGTCGGCCTGGTATCTGCCGGCGCAGCACATGGCCGGCTTGTCCGCCTCAAGGATTTTGTCGTGGCAGCCGGCGCACTCGTACCAGGCCGAGGCGTTCCGCCGGATGTAGTCGGCTTGGTCATGACGGTCGGGCTTGTCGCCCTTGTCGAACTTGAGGTTCGAGAACAGGAGCCGTTGCCGGAATCCGCAGCGCGGGCAGGGGACGTAGAAGTAAACCTTGATCGAGCAGTCGTCGAAGAGCTGCCAGATGCGGCCGTATCACCCCTTGCACGAAGAGTACCGACCATACACGAATCGGGCCCTTATTGCGCCGGCGATTCATGGCGACGCGGACCATGCCTCGGCTGATGCTGATGCAGAGGCGGACGATAGCGTCGGTCACGACGGGCGGAGGCGCGGCGGTTCCTCGAGGATGTCCAGTACCGCCTTCGCACAATAGACGCGGCCACGCTGTGCATCGCCCACCTGAGAGAGAATTCCCAGGCTCTCGAGCTTCTCCACCCCGCGTTGCGCAGTGGTGAATGCGACGTTCATCTCTTCGGCCGCCTTCTTGATCGTGATGAACGGATTGGCGGCGACCAGGTCCAGGATCATGACCGGTATCTTGGAGGATACGCCGGCGACCTGAGAGCGCCACGTTGCAAGATGGTCGTTGATCCGCTCGGCACGCGAGACAGCGTCTTCGGACTGCCGGGCCACGCCGTTCAGGAAATACTCCAGCCATTCCTGCCACTCGCCGCGTTCCGTGACTCCGCGCAGACGCTGATAGTATTCGTCGCGCGTGGCCTCGAAGAAGGCGCTGATGTAAAGCAACGGTGTGGGAAGAATTCGGCGCTCCACCAGAAACAAGGTAATCATGAGCCGCCCGACACGTCCATTGCCGTCGAGGAATGGGTGAATGGCCTCGAACTGATAGTGCGCCAGGGCAATCTGGACCAGCGACGGGAGCGTGCGTTGATGGAGGAATTTCTCCCATTCGCCGAGGCATCCCATGAGTTCGGACTGTGGCGGGGGCACATAGGTCGCATTGGCGAGTGTGCAGCCGGCGGGACCGATCCAGTTCTGCGACCGCCTGAACTCGCCGGGCGTAGCATGGTCACCGCGCACTCCCTTCATGAGTTTGGCATGGACTTCTCTAACCAACCGCAGGGATAGCGGGAGCGTGTCCAGTTGCTTGATGCCGTGTTCAAGTGCCGTAACGTAGTTGCCCACCTCCCTCAGGTCTTCGGGACTGCGTTCGACCGCTGCGCCGGCCTGGGCAGCCAGCAGTTCCCCGAGGGTTGCCTGCGTGCCCTCGATGCGGCTGGACAGCACGGCCTCACGCGCCAGAAAGGGGCGCATCAGGAGGTGTGGATTCGGAAGCTGTCCTCCTTCGCCGGCCAAGCGGCCGATCAGGCGGTCGGCATCGGACAGGGTGCGCACCAGCGGGAGCGTCCACTCGATCTCCGGGGGCAGCGGCTGGGGGACGAAGGCCACGTACCCCTCAGGGCAACGCATTTTGTATCCAGGCGCGGTTCTTGATCTTGGCATGGGCGCCTCTCCTATTTGCGCGGGCGAAAACAACGCAAGCGCTTATTTGCGAAAGCCTACCATATCGCAAATAACTACGCAAGCTCATTTTGAACCCGTCCCTCCTAGACGAGGATCAGTATCTAATCGGATCCCCCTGCTCTGGCCTTTGGACCTTGAGTCCTCAGGACATACGGGCACACATCCGCCATGGCCTGTCAAATTTAACTCGGTTAAAAAAGCGCACTCAAACCACTGCGAAGCGCACTGAAGCGCACTCAAACCACTCTCAACCGCACCGAAACCACTGAGAAGCGCACTCTCTTTCGCCGGGCGCTTTGCACCGAAAATTCCATGTTATAATGCCGAGAGCATGAGGCGCGCAGCGTGCGGAGCGATTCGTCAGGATTGCCGAAGCCATAGATTAGAGATTGAGGCCGCATGACCGGCTCGGTCCGTTGTTCGATGAAGGAGACGCTGAGATGTCCAGTGACGGACAATACGCCAAGAAGTTGGCGGAATTTAAGAGTCAGGAAAATCCCGAGGCGGTGCTGCTGGTGGCGGACGCGCCGGACCTGATTCATATGACCGTGGCCTGGGCCAGCACCATTTCGAGACGGCGAGCGAAGTTGACAAAACCTCCGGTGAAGGGCGGCACCAATGCGTGGTGGGACTGGCTTTGGCAGAATACTGAGTACTCGCTCCCGGAACTCGTCCGGAAGTCAGATCTTTCAGAGTTTGAGGTTGAGCGACGGCTACGGCTGCTCATCGAAAACCGCATCATCTACCCTGATGGCACCGTCAATTCTTTTGTGCAGCGGTTCTTGCGGGCTAAGGTCCTCAAACTCTTCCAGCCCAAGGGCCAACGAACGAACGCGAAGCAAAAGTGAGCGGGCGTCGGCTTCAATAGTTGTGAGAGGAGGAGAGCGCCTGTTGATGGCAGCCGGATTTGCCGAAGTGGATTGCTTCTGACGGTGGATGGATTTTGCTGGATGGGTTGGCGTGCGTGGCAAGGTTTGAGATGGAGCGGCCATCGTGAGCGAAGTAATGACCCGTACCTTCTTACGTGGGCGTCTGTACGGTGTTCTCAGCGCACCGCGCCTCTTGCGGAGCGTCGAGGTCGGCGACCATGCCTTACGGACAGAAAGCGTCTGCTGGGATGAGTATTGGCGGGATGTTCCCACGACATTTGTGAGGGACGTAGCGCGCCTGCGAAAGCATTGGGCGGCATATGTTTCCTGCTGTGACGGCTCACTCGCTGGTCCTTACACCGAAGCGTACTTTGCACTGTTAGGCTCTGTGGTGCGAAACACCACCACGCCTGGCGCGACGATGACATTCACGGCAAAGGTGTTGGGCTTTGAAAACTTCATTCTCAGGCGTACCAATGCGTCCCGTCCTTTTGCCGCAGCGACGACGAGCTTTCGCAATCCGGTGTTCTTGTCATTTGAGACCAAAGGCATTCGCAAGAATAACCGCAATGACCCTTCGCTTCTGCCGCTGATCGTGGCAACACATGGTGACGGCGTCTCGGTGTATTTTCACTACCGAAAGGAGCGGCTCTTGAAATTCACAGACAAGAGCCTCCTCTTTTTTCAGGCTGTTGACAAGAATCAGAGGGCCGACAGTTTTCTTGGGCTTGGCGCGCTTGAGGGAATGCTGGTGTCTCAATGGGGATCGCGCATCGAACAACGGTCCCGTTTGCTTGTAAACCGCGCGCTTGTCCCGTTGATAGCAGGGGAAAAAGCCACTTCAACCACAGCCTCTGGTAGGCCGTGGCGTGTGCTTGACATTGGATCGGGATCGGGATTGTTTGCCAGCAGTCTTGTCGGTCGGCTCGCAACAAGGGGTCTTTTGGGTGATCGGCAGGTTGAGATGACGCTCCTTGATGTCGTCCCCATGTCAGCGCTGCAGCATTTTCGGAGCGCAAAGATGCGCGAGAACATGAGCAAGGTCACTTACATTCCGCAGGATTACAGAAGATGGCTTTCGGACCTGCCTACATCCGGAGATGCGCCGCGATATGACATGGCGTTGCTGTGTCGCACGCTCCATAACTTCAGCGACTTTACTGTTCGTTCGACGCCGCCCAGCAAGAGTGGCGGGCGGCAGGTCGCGGGCCGTTATCGTCTTCATCCTCATATGTCGGACTATTATCGTTTGATTCGGACGGTGATGGGTGCATCCGATTCGGACGAATGCTGCCTCGACGAAACCTGTCTCTTCCATCCGTATCGAACGTTCGCACCGAGCAGCCTCATTATCGCTGATGGAGGAAGCGTTATCGCCACGCTGGCGCGGATTGCCGATGGCGCCTTGATCGAAGACAGCGACCTCACCCAAGAAGTCTTGCTGGACCATGTCCGGTCCCATCCATGCGATGGTGTTCGGATATTTGATCTGTCGCGCGTATTGCGGTTGTCGGTCAATCATGTATACTGGGTGACGGCACAGGGGACCATCAGCCCGCCAACGTGGGAAATGATATGGCCACAGTGACTGCCGTCGAGCGGAAGACTAACGTCTTGCGGCATCCGGCACTGCCGTGCATGACAGAGCACTACACGATCAACCTGACGGCTGGCTGTCCGTTCGAGTGCCACTACTGCTATGCACAGAGCTTTCGACATAATCCCGGATTGGGGAAGGTGCTTTTCTACGCCAACAGTTTCGAGCTTCTCAAGCGCGAGCTTGCCGGAAAGCGTGTGCCTCCCCGCATTGTGTATTTCAGCACCGGCTGCGAGCCTTTCAATCCTCACGCGGATGTTTTGAGGGCGCTGTTCGACACGATGTCGCTGTTGCTGGAGAACGACGTTTTTGTGCTTATCTCTACGAAATCGCACATACCGCTGGAATTCATAAATCTGCTCGCAACGCACCGCGACAGGGTGTCCATCAGCGTGGGGCTGACCACGGTGGACGACTCCGTGCGTTCCTTCCTTGAACCAGGCGCGTTTCCCGTCGAGGAGCGCTTGCAGTCGCTCTCGTCGCTTCGATCCGCCGGGATCCCCGTCGAGGCGAGGATGGATCCGCTTATTCCCGGGTTGACGGATAGCGAGGAGTCGTTTGCGGCGGTCTGTCGGGCGCTTCAGGAGAAAGGCGTCCAGATGGCGGTTGCTTCGTATCTGTTCCTGCGCGGCGCGATTATTGCGCGAATGGGGCGCGACCGTTTTGGCAACTGGTCCTTCGTCGATATGGCGAACCACATTTACACCGGTCGGATTGAAGGGTACTGTGGAAGCGGGACTATTCGTGTGCCGTCGGTGGAGTACAAACAGGACCGTTTCAGTGTGCTCAAGCGCATTGCGGCGGCGTACGGCGTGAAATTGACGCTGTGCGCCTGCAAGAACCCTGACGTGACGACGGATCGCTGCCATGCTCACCTGCCTTCTGTTGTTCCGAAACGTCTGGCGGCCAAGACATTGTACGACTCTGTGCGAGAAGGAGATATAGCATGAGCGCTATGCCGGCGTCTGGCAAAGTCTTGGGCTGGGCTCGTCAAAGCCGAAGTGCAACTGCGCACTGTGAACGTCAATCAAGGAAAGGCGCAACAGAAATGGTGAAGACAATTGGCATTGGACTAATTCTACCCCATCCAGAGAATTGCAACCTGATGCAGGCCCAGGCGCTCGACAAACTTCGACGCCACATCGAGCGGACAGGCCGCTATGAGCCGATTGTCGTTCGTCCTCATCCGACGGCGGCTCGTCGGTTCCAAGTCATCAACGGCCATCACCGTCTTGCGGTTCTCAAGTCGCTCGGCCAAACGAGCGTGCAATGCATCGTGTGGGATGTGGACGACGAGCAGGCGCGCCTCTATTTGGCAACACTCAACAAGCTCAGCGGCGAGGACGTTCCAGAGAGACGATCCTTGCTCGTCAGTTCATTGCTGGAAAGCTATCAGCTGGAAGACCTTGCGCTCCTTCTTCCAGAGAATCGAGACCAGCTTGCAGAGTTGGAGCGGCTCGCCAAGAGTGAGCCGGGTGACCTTCCGACTGACTCATTGGAAGGCAAGGATGTCGCGGCACACGTCATCCTTGAATTCTTTCTGGAACCGGACCGGGCGAAAAGGGTGAACGAGGCGCTGGACTTTGTAGCTCATCGGCATCCGAAGATAGCCGCCCGTTCGGATGCGTTGGTCCAGCTTGCCCGATTTTACTTGAGGAGTAACAAGAAGGGGGCAAGAAGACCCCCTCAACGCACACAAACCCATTGATCAGGACGCAAGGTGCAGTTCCTCCCAGAGGTCACAACTCGAAGAATCAGTATCGAATCCGGTCCCCCGCTAGCACAAAGCGACAGACCTAGTGGATACTACAGGTCGGGATCGGGCGCCAAATCCACTTCTCTAGTGCGGCGCGGACTCGAAGGATCACGATTTGAACCTGCCCCCGCTACCCTGAAAAAGGCCTGGAATCCTAGAACCGGTTTCACAACGTGTTTGGCGTTAAACTTTTAATTTTCATGCAGTTATGTTAAACCATGCCATGGAAAGGAGACCTTTTCATGGCACGACAGCGAGTGCAAGTAACC
>Ga0187884_10001002_pt1 | contig 26717 bp, 27 predicted proteins | sample June2016WEW_20_4_FD_132983 | JGI IMG/M metagenome (GOLD analysis project Ga0187884, IMG submission 132983) | Peatland microbial communities from SPRUCE experiment site at the Marcell Experimental Forest, Minnesota, USA - June2016WEW_20_40 | ecosystem: Environmental > Terrestrial > Soil >...
AGAAATTTCGTCTCGACTTCATCAATTTGACAAACAAAAACGCTGGCGACACTGTCGGGAGAAGACAATAGAGAAAACAATTCTGCGCCTTCCTCACGCGCGGACGTTTTCACACAGCCTAGGGCACAACCGGCTGTGAGCAACTGCAACAAATCCTCGACAGAAGCATCGGCCAGAAACGGACTCAGGACTTCGGCGATACCGCTTCGTGTTCGGTAGTTTCCGGTTCGGCAGTTTCCGGCATCTGAAGGAAGAAGACGATGAAGGCCACGAGGGCGGCGCCTAGGGCGAGAAATGCCGCGCTGTAGCCGAAATGACAACAATCTCGCCGAAGATGTCGCCGTCCTGGACCACGACATCGCCGACGTTGATCCCGATGCGGAATTCGATGCGGCCGTCGGGTGTGCCGGCATTGCGCTCGGCCATGCCGCACTGCCACTCGGTTGCACAACGCAGTCCGTCGACGACGCTGCCGAACTCCACCAACAGCCCATCACCGGTAGTTTTGACGATCCGGCCATGATGCTCGGTGATTTTCGGATCGATTAGCTCGGCGCGGATGGATCGTAGCTGGTTGAGCGTCCCTTCCTCGTCGGTCCCAATGAGCCGCGAATAGCCCACCACGTCGGCAGGAAGAATGGCCGCCAATCTCCGCTCTGCCCGCTCTAAGCACGTCGACGATGCCGAGCCGTTCCCAGCAGCGACCGAAAAGGCCGCAGCCCCGCATCAATCACATCAAGTAGTTGCACTCGCAACAGCCATTTTACTGTTCAAGTTGGGTCTGGCAGCTGGGCGCTGTACGTGCTAGAGTTTTATCCGAACCACACCACCGTACAGCGCCCAGTTTGAACGGCGTTTACCTGCCCCTTACATCCTACGAACCGGGACCTGCCGGATTGTGTTGCGAGGTAAGCGGTAAGCAGAGTTCTGGGAAGGCCTTGGCATCCGGTCCACAGCGACCGGAGTCATAAGCAACAGGGGGAGGAAATGATGCACAGACGCGCATTCTTGACTGCAACGGCGGCTGCTGCGACGGCCGCGACACTGAAAGCCGCCACCGCGGCAACCGAAGGCCCGTTTGGCGAAACGGGAGTTCCGGTTAGGGGCACCGAACCGCTGCCTTTGGGGCCTTTGCCCGATTCCCGCTATCCGGATCCGCATATTGAATCTCTCGACAAGCGTTTCAAAGGCAGCCCGGGCACGGGCGCCGTCGAGCGCCTTGCCACCGGATTTCGCTGGGCAGAAGGCCCCGTGTATTTTCCGGCCGGCCGCTACCTGCTCTTCAGCGACATTCCCAACAATCGCATCATGCGCCTGACGGAGGATGACAATCACCTGAGCGTGTTCCGCACCCCATCCTTCAATTCGAATGGCAACACCATCGATCGGCAAGGACGCCTGGTCACCTGTGAGCACGGTGGCCGGCGGGTCACCCGCACCGAGTTGGATGGCACGATCACGGTCATCGCCGACCGTTACAACGGCAAGAAGCTGAACGCGCCAAACGACTTGGTCGTCGCCTCCAATGGCTCGATCTGGTTCAGCGATCCGACCTACGGCATCAAGGCTAATTATGAAGGCCTCCATGCGGAAAAAGAGCAGGAAAAGAACAACGTCTACCGGGTCGATCCGCAAACCGGTGAGGTCAAAGTCGTCATCGACGACTTCGTGATGCCCAATGGCATCCTGTTCTCGCCCGATGAGAAGAAGCTGTATGTCATCGACACCGGCCTCACGGAGGGTCCGGAGAACCCGGCGCATATCCGCGTGTTCGACGTCGATATCAACACCGGGAAGGTGTCGAACGGCAAGGTATTTGCCGATAATTTCAAGCCCGGGTTCACCGACGGCATGCGCTGCGACGTCGACGGCAATGTCTGGTGCTCCATGGGTTGGGCCGACCCGAAAGAGGACGGAGTCCGTTGCTACAGTCCCCAAGGTGACCTGCTCGGCAAGATCCATGTGCCCGAGACCGTCGCCAATCTGACCTTCGGCGGCACGATGCGGAATCGGCTGTACATCTGCGGCTCCACCTCGCTCTATGGGTGCTACACGAGCACGCAGGGCGCCTTGAAGCCGTGACCCGGCGGCAAACATTGGCACCGACCAAGCAGTGTCTCATGCTGCTGAGCTGAATAGCTTAAGAAGCGATTGGACTGTTTCGAGTCCTCGCAAATAAGCTTGCCTTGCGCACGACTCAAAGCTCTGGATTTCGGCCGGGGCTTTTTCTTTTTTTTGTTGCGTCATTGTTAAAGGGATGAGCAGATCGCCGATCGCGGTCAGTTGTGTTGTCATGCAACATTTCTTGCGAGATCGACGCGCTCATCCGCATAAATTCGCAGGTATCGTTGACTCCCTTTATTTTAACGTCATTCCTTCACTGCCCCGGTCATTGCCGAGACATAGTGTTCAACAAAAAACGCGTAAAGGATTACAAGCGGCAATGATCCGGCGAGTACGCCGGCCATCAAAGAGCCCCAGCGATAGATGTCGCCGTCCACGAACTCGTTGACGATGGCGACCGGCACCGTTTTATGCGGTGTCGTGGACAGGTGCGATGTCGTGGACAGGAATGTCAGCGCGTAGATGAATTCGTTCCAGCACAGCGTGAGGCAGAAAATGAATGCGGAGATCAACCCCGGTATCGCAAGTGGCAATAAAATTTTCGTCAAGACGATCTGCCAACGGCTCGCGCCGTCAATCAGTGCACATTCCTCAAGTTCGAATCGCTGAGTAGCTGAGCGATGCAGTACCCGGCTATATAGCCGGACCCGCCGGTGACGAGGACGAGGCCGCGCGTGGTCGTTGGTATTGACATGACGCTGGCTGACTGTTGCGCGTCCGAAGCGGGCGCGACGACGTACGCAATATATTAAGGGCTAATTCAATCCCAGCGAAATTGTCCATACGAGGGGCCTCCAAGAGCCTTTATCAGAGCGCACGCGGAGGGATATTACCAGTGCCGCGCCACGTTAACCACGCCAATCATCGGTGCGGGACCTTTGTCGTGACGCACTCATGCTGCAATTTTATAGGAATCTGGCAACTCAGGATGCGGGAGATGCTTGTGACATGTATTAAACAACCATTCGCCTACGCGATTGTCTGGGTGGTATGCGTCGTATTATGGGTTGGCCCCGGGATTGGCGCGGAGTGCCAGCTGGACAATTTTGATAGCTGGCTCGAAGGTTTCAAACAGGAAGCGATCGCACAGGGCCTTTCCCCAAGGACGATCGCGTCTGCTTTGAACGGTGCCGTTTACGATCCGGCCGTTATCGCCCGCGACCGCTCGCAAAGCGTATTCCAGCAAAGCTTTGAGCAGTTCTCTGGACGTACGGTCTCGCCGGGCCGCTTGCGGAAGGGTGCAAATATGCTCAAACGCTACGGGTCCATTCTCGAACGGATCGAGGAGCGTTACGGTGTACCGGGTCCAGTGCTGGTGGCGATCTGGGGGCTTGAGACCGACTACGGTGTCAATCAGGGCAAGTTCTCGACCATCCGGTCGCTTGCAACACTCGCCTATGATTGTCGGCGCTCCGTGAAATTTCGCGCCGAACTGCTTGATGCGCTCCGCATCATCGAGCGCGGCGACCTGACTTCGAGCGAGATGATCGGGGCTTGAGCCGGTGAGATCGGTCAGACACAACTTCTACCGTCCTCTTATCTCAGTTTTGCAGTTGATTTCGACGGCTACGGGCGTCGCGACCTCATCCACAGTCCGCCGAACGCGCTCGCTTCGACGGCAAACTATCTCAAAAAATATGGTTGGACACGCGATCAGCCATGGACGGAAGGCTCTGCCAATTTCGATGCGTTGCAGAAATGGAACGAGTCCGAGGTCTACGCGAAGACCTTGACTGGTCCTCGTGGCGCGCGTGCGGTAACGACGATGCCCAAAGCTCAAGCGTCGTCTCGACCGATGCCCCCGCCATCCATGATCCTCCGAATCATGGTGGCCCATGGATTCAGAAGTCAAAAGAAAACGCAACTGTAATGCTAAGACGTTTTGATAGCCGCCTAAATGTTGCTTGCAGGTAGACGACGACATGCGTAACAATGACCGCCGACTTCATCAGCCAATCCGTGTTTACGACGAACGGTTTTACCGTCGGCGGATACCACCCAGCTGCCTCACATTCCATCGAGTAACGCGATGACCTTGGTAGAACTGGTGCCGACGGCCGTGCCTTTGGCTTCGGGGCACTCCGTGAAGACACCGATCACGCTGACCTTCCCTTTGAATAGTTTTTCGCCGTCCAGCATGGGGCATCCCGACAGGCTTTGAGGAATAGGTGCCATCACTTTCAATCCGCGGGAAAGCCGATCGTTAAAGCAATGTTTGGGAGCGGCGGATTGGTGGCTCGGTCTTCTTCCGGAAAGCATGGTCGCATACTGGGACTTCAACGATCCCGCAATTCCTAATACGGAAACCGACACGGCGGCGACGGCGATCGCTTCGTCAGCATTGCTGAAGCTCAGCGAATTGGCTCCTTCCGCCGATCTTCGTGCCCGGTACCGCGATGCGGGCGAGCGAACCATCAAGGCGTTGGTCGACTACTATCTGACACCTTTGAGCAGGGGTGAAAGTAGGCCTTCCGGCATGTTGATTGGGGCATGCTTCAACAAACGGCGGGACGCGCGCAGCCAGGGCTCCGCGACGAACGTCGAAACGATTTTTGGATCGTACTATCTCTTTGAGGCCTTGAATGTCCGATTTCGGCAAACGACATCTAGTTCAATGCAATTTTCACAACTCTCGATCCAGGAGTTCTCGCGTGACGCAATCAGCTGGCGTGGTTTATCGCGGTCTGTTTCCGGTGGCGCCCACACCGTTCAACGACTCCGGGGATCTAGACCTGGACGGGCAGCGGCGTGTGCTCGACTGCATGATTGATCAAAGGGTCGATGGGATCTGTATCCTCGCAAATTACTCGGAACAATTTCTTCTGTCTGATGATGAACGGAATATACTGGTTGATCTCTGTCTGTCGCACGTTGCGGGACGCGTGCCGGTCATGGTCACCTGCAGCCATTTCAGCACGCGTATCGCGGTAGAACGCGCTAAACGGGCGGCAGAGCGCGGCGCGCGTCTTCTGATGTTGATGCCACCATATCACGGCGCTGGCTTGAAGGCCGACGAGGGCGCGATGCTCGAGCACTTTAGCCGCGTCGCGGAGGCAGCCCGTATTCCGATCATGGTGCAGGACTCTCCGCTCAGCGGCGTGACGTTGTCGGTGCCATTTCTCGCTCGTTTAGCGCGAGAGGTGCCATTGGTACGCTATTTCAAGATAGAGGTGCCGTTCGCTGCGGAAAAGCTGCGGTCCCTTGTCGAGGTTGGTGGCGAAGCGATTGTCGGACCATTTGACGGCGAGGAGGCGATCACCATGATGGCCGATCTCGATGCCGGTGCTACCGGCACCATGCCTAGCGCGTTATTGCCCGATCTGTTGCGCCCTATAATCGATAATTACGTAGCGGGGCGGCGTGCAGAAGCCGCCGCTGCCTATGCGCGTGTGCTGCCGTTAGTGAACTACGAGAACCGCCAGTGCGGTTTGCGTGCCGCAAAAAGCGTGATGGCGGAAGGACGCGTGATCAAGTCGGACGTCGTGCGTCATCCGCTCAACCAGATCCACCCACGCACGCGCGCTGCTTTGATCGAGCTTGCGCGCGAGGTGGAACCGATTGCGTTGCGTTGGGGCCATTGATCGATTCGAGCGCGTGATGTTTGAGCTATCATGTCTGGAGCGCCCACGGGAGAGAATTCGCAATGATATCCTTAAGCGCCGCGACCATACTGCCCGAAGACCAGGCTGCTGGGGCACTTGCAGGCCGCATCTGGCTGCCGGCAGCATTCGGTCCGTCGGTCGTTGCCATACGGGAGAGTGGTGTCTACGACATCACGTCCCAATATCCAACCGTTAGCTTGCTCGCTGAGCAAGCCAATCCCGCAGCCGCATTGCGGGCCGCTGAGGGCGTTCAAGTCGGTGATTTGAATGCGATTGCAGCCAATACGCCTCCCGATAGGCGTGATCCCGGCCGGCCGTGGCTTCTCGCACCCATTGATCTTCAGGTTATCAAGGCGGCCGGCGTCACCTTCGCCGTATCGATGCTGGAGCGGGTGATTGAAGAACGCGCCAGAGGCAACCCGTCAGCAGCCGCCGCGATTCGAGCCGAGATCACACGGCTTGTTGGAGACGATCTTTCGAAGATGATACCGGGTTCCTCCGAGGCAATGCGTCTCAAGGAAGTACTGATCGCGCAGCAAGCCTGGAGCCAGTATCTAGAGGTCGGAATTGGAGCTGATGCTGAGGTATTCACCAAGGCGCCAGTGTTGTCCTCGGTGGGGGCAGGGATGGACGCCGGGTTGCATCCCAAATCGAGGTGGAATAACCCAGAGCCGGAGGTGGTGCTGGTGGTTTCCAGCAAGGGCCGCATAGTCGGTGCAACGCTCGGCAACGACGTCAATCTGCGCGACTTCGAGGGACGCTCCGCGCTTCTTTTGTCGAAGGCGAAAGACAACAACGCGTCCTGCGCGGTCGGCCCGTTTGTTCGCTTGTTTGACGATAGCTTTGCACTGGACGATGTCCGCAATATGGATGTCACGTTGACAGTGACCGGCGAGGACGGCTTTGTTCTCGAAGGAGTTTCATCCATCCGCATGATCAGCCGAGATCCGGAAGATTTGGTACAGCAAACGATCGGGTCGAACCATCAGTATCCCGATGGCCTTGTTCTTTTCCTTGGAACAATGTTCGCGCCGACGAAAGATCGGGACGTTCCGGCACAGGGTTTCACGCACAAAACAGGAGATGTAGTCACCGTCGCCAGCTCGAAATTGGGCAGGCTGACCAACAGAATGCGTGCGAGCAACGAGTGCGAGCAGTGGACGTTCGGCATTGCTGCCTTGATCAATAATTTAGCCGGGCGAGGCGTTCTCACCAAATGTTAATCGGCGCCGATCGGGGATACAACAAGCCGCCCTCATTGTTGGCATGCATGATGCTCACAAGGAGGGTGCGCGGCGTGATCGCCTTGCGAAGGTCGCTGGGGTTAATACGACCCATACCGTCAACGGGCCACTTTACGGGCTAGGATGAAGTGCCAAAGCGGCCGGCATGGGCGACGTAGGGTGAACATCGGCCTGTTCTCCTGAAATGTAAAACACGAAAACTTTCCAGGTTTGGCCGGGGTTTTATTTTTTCGGTGGATCGAGATTTGGCATCGAAGCGAGAGCATGCACTAAGGGAGCATGCCATTTTGCGCGAACGCGTTTGGTGGCAAATGGGGCGTCTAGCGTGCAAGCACGTGTCGCAGATTGGCGTCACGCATCGGGGTCAACGGATGATCGCGCATCCCAGACTCGGACAACAGCACGTCGCCGACAAAGAGATATCCCCGATAGATCGTTCGGCCGTTTTCCGGGAATGCTGGACAAAACACGGTGAAGTCGGCGCCGAGCGCCTGGAGCAGCGCATCCGCAACCGGGCCGATATTGCCCCGGTCGGTCGAATCGAAGGTAGAGCAGTATTTGAAGAAGATCTGCCGCGCGCCCGCTGCTTGTAGCCAGCCGAGTGACGCTAGCGACTGCGCGACGGCGTCGGCCGGCGGGATTGTTCGGCTCTTGAGCGCAACCACGACCGCATCGACGTCTTCAGGCGCCGGACGCGTCGGAACGCCGATGAGCTGCACCGCGCACATGCCCTGGCGGACCAGCGTATTCGCCAGGTCCGTCGCCCCGCTGAAGTCGTCCGCAATGGCTCCGAGCAGCACTGGCATGGCTCACTCCGTCACTGCAGAACCGGAAGGCGGCCGCCGAGGTCGTCCTCGACATGGATGCGGATGATGTCGTCGAACGAGGCGTCGGCGCGGAATCCCAGTGCCAGCGCGCGTCGTGAGTCGAACGCGCGCGGCCATCCCGCCACGATGTTGGTGATCACAGCATCGGGCTCTCGCCGAATGAGTCGTACCGCCTTGTCGCCTGCGACCCGGCGTAGCGCTTCGATCTGCTCGGCGACCGTTGCCGCGAGGCCCGGCATAGTCAGCGCTCGCCGCGCACCGAGCGGCGCCAAATCGATCGAAGCCGCGTGGATGAGAAAGCCGACAGCGGCGCGCGGGCTCGCAAGCCAGTGACGGACATCCTCCGAAACCGGCAGTACCGCCTCCTGGCCGGCGAGCGGCTCGCGCAGGATGTTCGAGAAGAAGCCCGACGCCGCCTTGTTGGGCTTGCCGGGCCTGATGCAGATCGTCGGCAGACGGATCGCGATGCCGTCAAGGAAACCACGGCGTGTATAGTCGGCGAGAAGCAGCTCCGAGATCGCCTTCTGCGTCCCGTAGCTCGTCAGTGGCGTCATGAAGAACTCATCGCCGATCAGCTCGGGGAAAGGCGCGCCAAAAACCGCGATGGACGAAGTGAAGACAAATCTCGGCCGATAGGGCGCCTTACGCCCCTCATGGTGGATCGCCTCGAGGAGGTGCCGCGTTCCGTCGAGATTGATGCGGTAGCCCTTCTCGAAATCCGCCTCGGCCTCGCCGGACACGACGGCAGCGAGATCGAAAATGACGTCGGGGCGGGCGGCGATGCAGCGGGCGACGGCACCGGCATCGGAGATGTCGAAAGTCGCCAGCGACATGCTGCCGCCGAAGCCTGCGGGCTTTTCGGGCTGTGTGATGTCGACGAGCGAAAGCGTCGTGATCTCCCGCCCGGCGAGCACGCCGTCGCGCGCTAGATGCTGCGCGAGCTTGCGGCCGATCATCCCGGCGGCGCCAAAGATCAACACATCCATCGTCTGCTCCATTCCGTGCTCAGGTTGCCAAGCGGCAGCGGGCCGGAGTCGTGGGCGGGCAAGGCGTGCAGCGAACTCTCTTCATTCATCCTCCCGTTGTCCTTCCGTCTCGTCGCCGTTCTTCGCGCTCTCGCGGATCCCCTCAGCCGGCTAAGAGCCATCGACCGTCGCGCACGTGGAAACGGATCGCCAGAGTGCCGCCGCCGAGTTCGGCCGCAAGCGCCTCCGCCTTGGCGATCTCGACGTCGGCGATGATCACATGCGCTCCTTCGGCCGCGAAGGCGCGCACGATGGCCTCGCCGATGCCACGCGCCGCCGGTCACAATCGCGATTTTGTCCTTGAGCTTCATGATTTTTGGTCCCCCGTATCGCGGCGTCGGTTTCATTCTCGCCAAGCATAATGTTTCGGCGGAAAAGGGCCGCGTTGACCAACTTCGGAGCCCTCACGCGCGCGCGCGACCCGCGCTCCGAATCCACCCCGACCCGCCCGAGCCGCCACGAACCGAGCCACTGGCGACCCACCCGCCCGACAGTTCAGCCCAATTGCCCGGCAAAGGCAAATATGTTCCGCCCGCGCTAGCATTGCGGTCCACATTGCGTGAAAATGCGCTAAATCGAAATGTCTATCCATCGGGGAAGAGGGAGTTGGGAGGCGGCGATGGCCAAGAGCAACGATTTGCAACGGCGCCGTCTGCGCTCGCAATTGTGGTTCGACAACCCGGACAATCCGGGCATGACGGCGCTCTATCTGGAGCGTTACCTCAATTACGGCCTCACGCGCGCCGAGCTCACGTCCGGCAAGCCCATCATCGGCATCGCGCAGACCGGTTCGGACTTGAGCCCCTGCAATCGCCATCACATCGAGCTCGCCAAGCGCGTGCGCGAGGGTATCCGCGACGCCGGCGGCGTCGCCTTCGAGTTTCCGGTCCATCCCATTCAGGAGACCGGCAAGCGGCCGACCGCTTTCCTCGATCGCAACCTCGCCTATCTCGGCCTGGTCGAGGTGCTTTACGGCTATCCGCTCGACGGCGTGGTGCTGACGACCGGCTGCGACAAAACCGTACCCGCCTGCATCATGGCGGCGGCGACCGTCAACACGCCGGCGATCGTGCTCTCCGGCGGGCCGATGCTGGACGCCTTCAGCAAGGACGGCAGACGCTTGGGTTCGGGCACGGCCATCTGGCAGGCGCGCGAGGATCATGCGGCCGGCAAAATCGACTTCCAGGAATTCATCGACATCGTCGCCGCTTCGGCGCCTTCGGCCGGCCACTGCAACACGATGGGAACCGCGTCAACCATGAACGCCATGGCCGAGGCGCTCGGCTTATCGCTGCCCGGCTGCGCCGCGATCCCGGCGCCCTACCGCGAGCGCGGACAGATCGCCTACGAGACCGGCGTGCGCGCGGTGGAGATCGTGCGCGAGGATTTGAAGCCGTCGGATATCCTGACCCGCGCCGCCTTTGAAAATGCGATCGTCGCCTGCTCGGCAATCGGCGGTTCGACCAACGCGCCGATCCATCTCGTCGCCATCGCGCGGCACATCGGCGTCGAGCTTTCGGTCGAGGACTGGGAGAAGATCGGCTACGACGTGCCGCTCCTCGTCAACATGCAGCCGGCGGGAGACTATCTCGGCGAGGACTATTTTCGCGCCGGCGGGCTGCCGGCGGTGATGCACGAATTGCTCGAGGCCGACCGGCTCCACGGCGACGCGCTCACCATCAACGGCAAGACTGTGGCCGAGAATGTCGCGCGGGCGCAGGCAAACAACACCGTTGTCATCCGGACGTACAAGGAACCATTGAAGCCGCACGCCGGCTTCAAGGTCCTGCACGGCAATCTCTTCGATTCCGCGATCATGAAGACGAGCGTGATCTCGGACGATTTTCGCCGCCGCTATCTCTCCGATGCGAAGGGCCCGAACGCCTTCGAAGGCCGCGCCGTGGTCTTCGACGGTCCGGAGGATTATCACCGGCGCATCGACGATCCGGCGCTTCAAATCGACGAGCGCACGATCCTGTTCATGCGCGGCGCCGGGCCGATCGGCTATCCGGGCTCGGCCGAGGTCGTGAACATGCAGCCGCCGGCTGCGCTGATCAAGCGCGACGTCACTGCGCTGCCGTGCGTCGGCGACGGCCGGCAGTCGGGAACCTCGGGCTCGCCATCGATCCTCAACGCCTCGCCGGAGGCGGCGGTCGGCGGCGGTCTTGCCCTCCTGAAGACGGGCGACCGCGTGCGCATCGATCTCAACAAGGGTACCGCCGATATGTTGATCTCGCCGGCGGAATTGGCGGAGCGTGCCGTGGCGCTGAAAAAGAACGGCGGCTATCATTACCCGCCAAGCCAGACGCCGTGGCAGGAAATCCAGCGCGCCATGCTCGATCAGCTCGGCGGCGGCATGGTTCTCGAGCCGGCGGTGAAATTTCAGCGTGTCGCGCAAAAATTCGTGCCGCGGGACAATCATTGACTGAAGCGAGTTTTCCATGAGCAGTTCCCGTCCGTCTGTTGCCGACAAGCGTAAAACCTTCCGCAAGCTCCATGAATCCGGCTGCTTCGTCATTCCCAATCCATGGAACATCGGCAGCGCGCTCTACTTGCAAGGCCTCGGCTTCAACGCGCTGGCGACGACGAGTTCCGGCCATGCCCATTCGCTAGGTATGCCGACGGGGCGCAGACCCCCTGATGACGTGCTCGCGCATTTCCGCGAGATGGCGGCGACCGACGCGCGCGAGCCACGCTCCGCCTCTTCGCCCCCAACGCGCGCGCTGCGCGCGTGTCAATCTCGCGGGGTGCAAATTTTTGAGATCGCGAATCGATGGCCGCGACAGAAAACCCCTCGAATTTTCTGGAGTGGAATGTGACTCCTATCGGCCGCTGCTGGAGGAGCGGTCGTCAAGCGCACGCGCACGCATAGGGCCGCCGGTGAGATTCCAGGTTGGTGGCTGGGGGAGTTCCGGGCTCGGCCTCGACGCCCAGCGCGAGGCCGTCCAGCGGCACCTAGCCAGCGTCGGCGGCACGCTCATCGCGGAACACGTCGAGGTCGAGAGCGACAAGGACGATCGGCGTCCTGAGCTTCAGAAGGCCCTTGCCGTCTGCCGACGCCAGAAGGCCAAGCTGTTGATTGCCAAGCTGGATCGGCTGAGCCGAAACGTCGCTTTCATCGCTGGCCTTATGGATGGAAACCCCGAATTCGTCGCCTGCGGCAACCCGCATGCGGAACCGTTGGCGACATGAGGCGCGGGCCGATCCGCCGGAAAACGACAGTCGGAGAACCCGCCTCGACGAGAATACTACGGTGCGACGTCCCGGGAATGCAGAGCTGATCAAATAGCTCTGCCGCCGTCGACCTCGACGATATTCCCGGTGACGAATTCCGCGTCGGCCGAGGCGAGGAACAGCGCAGCATTGGCGACGTCCTGCGGCTGCGCGAGGCGACTGAGCGGCACCGTGGCGACGAATTTTTCGCGCATCCCCTCGGCCAGACCGAGAAACGACGGCAAGAGCGGCGTCTCGGTCGCGACCGGCGCAATGGCGCAGACGCGGATGCGGTCCGGCGCAAGCTCCACCGCAAGCGACTTCGTCAGCGTGTGCACGGCGCCTTTGGTGGCGTTGTAGGCCGAGAGCCCAGGTCGCGGCCGCAGCCCGCCGGTCGAGCCGATGTTGATGATAGTGCCGGAACGCTGTTTGCGGAAGTGCGGCACTACCGCTTGGCAGAAAAGAAAAATGCCTTTGATGTTGACGGCGAAGATGCGGTCGAACTCGGCCTCGTCGATGTCGAGCATCGACTTGTTGACGTGGGTGGTGCCGGCATTGTTGACCAGAATGTTGAGCCCGCCGAAAACCGAAATTGTTTCCTCAACGGCAGCCGCTATATCGGCCTTCTGGGTCACGTCGCACCGCATCGCGATGGCGTTGTTGCCGATGGCGCGGGCCGCGGATTTCGCCCCGTCGTGATTGATATCGGCAAGCGCAACCCACGCGCCCTCGCGGGCGTAAGTCTCGGCAATACATTTGCCGATGCCGGAGCCTGCGCCGGTCACCAGCGCGGTCTTGCCTTCGAGACGCATGACTTCAACTCCGCTTTGGAGCGCGCAAGGGCGTCGCCCAACCAAGTGCTTTTGACGAAATGACGATAGATCGACGCCACCTTTAAACCTTAACAAAGATTAACGCGACGTGGAATTGGTCCTATCTGCGCGGGACAAGCCGCCGCATGTGGCGGTGGACGGCAAATGAACTTAAGCCGCCTCAGGTTCTGCGCGGTTGCGGTGAGTAGGACCTCGTCCCTTGCCCCTCGCCCCGCTCAAGCCTCGCAGTCGAAGCCGGTCGAGCCGCAGGATGCGCTTTCGAACGCCGCCACAACGCCGGAGAGGTCGGTAACCCAATTTGGCCAGTGCAGCAATTCCAAAGCCCTTGCGCATGGGTTTCCCTCCTGTGTCCGAGTGCCGTTAGACGGTGTCGTTTCGCCGGCCGAATGCGCTTGCGCGTCTCTTCGGGGCGCGACTGTCGGCTTCCGCCCCCAGGCGAATGTGAAATAATAGCAGCGGGCAGGCCGGCGCCACAAGAAGCCGCAGGGCGGCGGAAAGGATATGTTTCTCCATATCTCGGCTGTCGAGAAAGCCGACCTCAGCCGTCTCTCAATGAGGGGCAGGTTGTCGAATACGAAGAGGTCGCGAACAAGGGCAAAACATCGGCAGAAAAACTCAAGGTTCAACGCTGATCTTGCTGCCTTCCTCTACGCCGCCTCCATCATGCTCCTCGTCCGCCGCCTCGCGCGGGCATCATGACTTTCGAAACGGACTCTTAAACTCTTCAAGCGATTCCCCTGGCATTCTAATGTCCTTCAGAGCATCTTCATCAGATCGTCGCATTCATCGTTTGACATGCCGAACCAATTCTCGGGTTGCGGGAAGGTTTTGGCAGTGACTTCGGATGCGTATTGCTTCAAGCCATTCAGAATGACTTCTCCGGCATTGCCAAAGACCTTCGCCATTTTCGGTTTGAATTTCGGGTAAAGTCCAAACATGTTGCGATAAATCAGCAATTGGCCATCAGCATCTGGCCCTGATCCGAGGCCGATGATGATGCAGTTTTCGGAGCGCTCAGTGATCAACTTGCACAGTCGGTCGGGAACCAATTCAAGCAGGATGGCAAATGCCCCGGCTTTTTCCAGCGCCTTGGCGTCGTCGACGATTTTCTTGGCCAGCGCCGCCGATTTGCCTTGCACGCGGAAACCAGTGCCTGCCGAAAAGCACGGTGGGTCAAACTCGGCGCCCCCCCGTTCAAATGCGTGACATGAATTCAACATAAGTAGGCCCTACCAACTCGGGAAAGCCGGTGCCGGGCCGGGCGGGTATCGTTCCACTCCGTCTCTGGCTACCGAACATAAGATAGTAGCCCGGCCGTCAGCAGTGAATTCGCCGAAGTTGCTGCGATCGAAGTGAGGAAGGTACACAGACCGCCTTTGGCGCTCAATTGCGGCGGATGTCAGGGGTTGAAGCCCGCGCCCTGGAATGACGAGTCCTAAAGCACCGAACCGGTCTGCGGATCGATCAGGTGCATGCGGTCCATATTGGCATAGAGCTGCATCGGTTCGCCCGGTCCGCCGGCGCTTTCGGGGATCGACGCGGCCGCAGACTTCCTGGCCGTCGACGGTGAAGAATACTATCGTCTCCATCCCCATCGGCTCCACCACGTCGAGGGTCGCCGAAAACTCGCATTGCTGGTCGCGATCGCTGCGCCGCGGCTCGGTGATGTGCTCAGGTCGCAGCCCGAAAATCAGCTCCCTGCCGGTCAGGGATTGGTAGCGCGCTGACTGCGATGCCGGCACCGGCAGGCTGACGGTGTCGGAAATGCGCACGCTTAGTCCGATGCCATTCTGCTCCAGGCGGCAGCGGATGAAATTCATCGCCGGTGAGCCGATAAAGCCGGCGACGAAACGTGTTCTCGGATGATGATACAGCTCCTGCGGCGTCGCGATCTGCTCGATGCAGCCGCCGTTCATGACCACGACGCGGTCGGCCAGCGTCATCGCCTCGACCTGATCGTGCGTGACGTAGACCGTGGTGGTCTTGACCATCTGGTGAACGCGCTTGATCTCGGTGCGCATCTGCACGCGCAACTTGGCGTCGAGGTTCGAAAGCGGCTCGTCGAACAGAAAGACCTTCGGGTTGCGCACGATGGCGCGCCCCATGGCGACGCGCTGGCGAGGTTTCCCGGCTTTCGTCGGGACCGGGGCCGTCGAGCGCATCGCCACCGGATTCCGCTGGGCCGAAGGCCCGGTCTATTTCCCGGCCGGCCGCTATGTGCTCTTCAGCGACATTCCCAACAACCGCATCATGCGCCTGGATGAAGACGACGATCACTGTAGCGTGTACCGCAAGCCGTCGATGAATTCGAACGGAAACACCATCGATCGGGAAGGGCGCCTGATCACCTGCGAGCACAGCGGCCGGCGGGTCACCCGTACCGAGCTCGACGGCTCGATCACGATCGTTGCCGACAAGTACAACGGCAAGAAGCTGAACTCGCCGAACGACGTTGTCGTCGCCAGCGATGGCTCGATCTGGTTCACCGATCCGGTCTACGGCATTGGCGGTAATTACGAGGGCATCAAGGCCGCGCCCGAGCAGGAAAAGCACAACGTCTACCGGGTCGATCCGAAATCCGGTAACATCAAGGTCGTCGTGGACGACTTCGTGGAGCCCAACGGCATAACGTTCTCGCCCGACGAGAAGAAGCTCTATGTCATCGACACCGGCTTCACCGACGGTCCGGACAACCCGTCGCATATCCGCGCGTTCGACGTGGATATCGAGAACGGGAAGGTATCGAATAGCAAGGTCTTTGCGGAAATGCCCAAGCCCAGCATTACCGACGGGATGCGTGCTGATACGGACGGCAGAATCTGGTGCTCCGTCGGTTGGGGCGATCCGAACGAGGACGGCGTGCGCTGCTACACCCCAGGCGGCGATCTGCTCGGCAAGATCCATATACCGGAGACTGTCGCCAATTTGTGCTTCGGCGGCCAGCAGCGCAATCGGCTGTACATCTGCGGCTCCACATCGCTCTATGCGTGCTACACGAGCGTGCAGGGCGCCATGAAGCCGTGACCCGGCTGCCAGCATTGGCGCTGACTTAACAGTGTCTCATGCTGCCGAGCTGAATAGATCGAGAGGCGATAGGACTCGCCTCTCGATAGATACCAACTTACGCGGACAGGGAGGACACAGATGGCTTGGATTCTTCCGGCGCGAGAACGCGGCGTGCTGTGTTCACCCAGAGAACGGTTCTCGCCCGTGCGAGTGATCTCCCCACCGTGTCGCAGTCTGGCTTTCGCGCTTCAATCCTCCGGGATCAGTCGTCCTGCGGCAATATCAGGCCGAAGAACGAGACCAGGTCGGCAACTTGCTGCGGGGTAAGGTAACGCGGATTCATGCCGCGCAGCAGCAGATAGAGTTTGGCGGTCTCCTCGAGTTCCTCAGTAGCGAACACGGCCGCTTCCAGGGTTTCGCCTGCGACCACCGGCCCGTGATTGGCGAGCAGCACGGAGGAATAGCGGCCGGCAAGACCGCGGATCGCATCGACGACGGCCGGATCGCCGGGACGGAAATACGGCACGAGCGCGGTGCGGCCGGCGCGCATCACGTAGTAGGCTGTCATCGGCGGCACGACGGCGCGCGGGTCGATTTCGCGGAGCATCGATAGCGCGACCGCATGCGTCGAGTGCAGATGCACGATGGCGCGCGCGTTGCTGCGCGTTGCGTAGAGCGCGGAATGCAGCGGGATCTCTTTCGTCGGCGCGTCCCCCGAGACGAGGTGCCCCTGGGCATCAAGCCGCGAGATCATCGCCGGGTCGAGGAACCCGAGCGAGGCGTTGGTCGGGGTGACGAGCCAACCGCCGTCGGCAAGGCGCACGCTGATGTTGCCCGATGAGCCCGGCGTTAGGCCGCGCTCGAACAAGGAGCGCCCGAAGCGGCAGATGTCGTCGCGAAGCTTCGTCTCGGTCATGGACGATCCTCAGGCACGGTTCGGGGTTCACCTGCAGAACAAGTTCTTTGTAATACATTCCGCAAGCGCGAAGCGCGAGAGCCGGAAAACCACTCTCCCGTCCGCATAACGTCGAACACGGGAGCCTGGATCCCGCCCGCGCTCGCACGGAATCCCCGCAGCGCTAGCCCTCGCGGGGACCTCGGGACGACGGCCGAGAGGTTGGGCTCTCCGGCATTGCACTTCTCCACGCGACCTACCACCGGGGGCTCTCCGACACCTCGATTCGATCAATTGCGTCTCGGCGGCGCTTGCAGTCTAATTCGGCCCACCGCCAATCTACCCAGGTCGCCAAGGGACTCGTCAGGGGAAGGATAGACCGATGTCCGATGGTGCTGACCGATCCGCTGGGACCCGCGCGGCCGTTATCGGCCTCGGCTCGATGGGTCTGGGCATCGCGCTCTCCCTCATGCGTGGTGGCTTCGAGGTCAGTGGCTGCGACGTGAGCCCGGCCGCGGTCGAGCGGTTCGTGGCCGCGGGCGGGCGCGGCGCATCTACCACCCCCGCGCAGGCCGTTGTCGGTGCCCACGTCGTAGTCTCGGTCGTGGTCAATGCAGCCCAGACCGAAGCCGTGCTGTTCGCAGAGCACGGGGCCGCAGCCGCGATGCCCGAGGGCGCGGTCTTCGTCTCGTCGGCCACCATGGACCCGGACATGGCACGGCGCCTCGCCAATCGGCTCGAGGCCATGGGCCGGCTCTATCTCGATGCGCCGATCAGCGGCGGCGCGCTGCGCGCCGCCGAGGGCACGCTGACCGTGCTCGCCTCCGGCAGTCCCGCGGCGTACGCCAAGGCGAGGCCCGCGCTCGGGGCGATGGCCGCTAAAATCTATGAACTCGGTGAGGAGCCCGGCCGGGGCGCCGCCTTCAAAATGATCAACCAGCTGCTCGCCGGAGTGCACATCGCCGCAGCTTGCGAGGCGATCACGTTCGCGGCCAGACAAGGCCTCGATCTCAACAAAGTCTACGAGGTCATCGCCGCCTCAGCCGGTAATTCGTGGATGTTCGAGAACCGCGTGCCCCATGTGCTCGCAGGCGATTATACCCCGCGCAGCGCCGTCGATATCTTCGTGAAGGACCTGGGGATCATCCAGGACATGGCGCGCATGGCGAAATTCCCGGTGCCGCTCGCCTCCGCCGCCTTGCAGATGTTCCTGATGGCGGCTGGCGCAGGCATGGGCGGCGATGACGACGCCTCGCTCGCCAGGCTCTATGCTCGTGTCACCGGGACGTCGCTGCCTGGAGCGCCGGCGAGCTGATGTCTGATCTCGAGGAAGCCGCATGCCCCGCTTCGCCGCAAACCTCACCCTGATGTTCAATGAGTGGTCCTTTCTCGACCGCTTCGATGCCGCCGCGCAGGCGGGGTTCACCGCCGTCGAATATTTGTTTCCATATGAGCACGGGCCCCATGCGATCGCCCAACGCCTGGAGCGCAACGGCCTGACGCAGGCGCTGTTCAACTTCCCGCCGGGCAACTTCGCGGCCGGTGAGCGAGGACTTGCATCCTTGCCGGAACGCTTCGAAGAACTGAAGGAAGGGGTGAGGACGGCGCTCATCTATGCCGAAGCGACTGGCGTGAAGCGCTTGCATTTGATGTCCGGCAACGCAGATCGGCGCGACTCGCGCGCGGCCGGGGCGTTTCGTAAGGCCGTGATCTTCACCGCGGCGGCGCTTGGCGAAAAGGGGCTCGATCTCGTCATCGAGCCCATCAACGAGCGCGACATGCCCGGCTATTTCCTCAACAACTTTCCCTTCGCGGAGCAGCTGATCCGCGAGTTGGCGCTGCCGAACCTGAAGCTCCAGTTCGACATCTATCATCGTCAGGTCATGCATGGCGACGTGACCATGGCGCTGCGCCGGCTCATCTCGATGATCGGCCATGTCCAGATCGCGAGCGTGCCGTCGCGCAACGAACCCGACGGCGAGGAGCTCAACTTTCCCTTCCTGTTTGAGGAGCTGGATCGGCTCGGCTATGACGGGTTCCTCGGCTGCGAGTACCGGCCGCGCGGCAAGACCGTCGACGGGCTTGCCTGGTTCGCGCCGCATGCGGGCAAGATGCCGCCCTCGGGAGGTGCCGCATGACGCTCTCGCTCGGCTCGATCGCCGACGACTATACCGGCGCCTCCGATCTTGCCAACACGTTGACCCGATGCGGGCTGCGCACCATCCAGACGATCGGCGTGCCGGCCGCCGACCTGGCGCTTCCCGAGGTGGACGCCGTCGTGGTCGCCCTCAAGAGCCGCTCGATTGCGGCTCGGCAGGCGGTCGGGCTCGCCCGCGCCGCCGATGACTGGCTGCGCGCGCGGGGCGCCAGCCACGTGATGTTCAAGATCTGCTCGACCTTCGATTCGACCGACGCCGGCAATATCGGCCCGGTCACCGATGCATTGCGAGCCGCCGCCGGCAGCAAGATCGTGCTCGTCACGCCGGCATTCCCCGCGACCGCGCGCACCGTCTACCAGGGCAATCTGTTCGTCGGCTCCGTGCCGCTCAACGAGAGTCCTCTCAAGGACCATCCGCTCAATCCGATGCGGGACGCAAACCTGGTGCGGGTGCTCGCGCGCCAGAGCCGCTGCCGAATCGGCCTCGTCGACCTCGCTGTGGTTGCTGCTGGCGCCGACGCGGTCCGCAAATGCCTCGCGGCGCTTGCTGGCGACGGGATCGAGGCGGTGATCGTCGATGCCGTGTTCGAGCGCGACCTCGAGACCATCGGCACCGTTGCGCTCGAACATCGAGTGTCCGTCGGAGCGTCGGGTCTCGGGCTCGGCTTGGGGCGGGCACTGGTGCAATCGGGCCGCGTGAACCCTGCGAGCACCGTTGCGATGGAACGTCACCGCATTGACGGCTTAGCGGCGTGCCTGGCCGGAAGTTGCTCGCGGGCGACGCTCGCACAAGTCGAGAATGCGCAACGAACCATGCCGCTGTTGCGACTCGATCCCGAGAAACTCGTCGCCGGACCGGCAGAGGCGGAGGACGCGCTCACCTGGGCTCTCGACCGGGTCGGCCGCGGCCCGGTGCTGATCGCGAGCAGCTCCCCGCCCGAGGTAGTCGGCGCGTTTCAAGCACGCCACGGACGGGAAGCCGGCGGACGCGCGATCGAGCAGGCGATGGCCGGGATCGCGGCCGGTCTCGTGGACCACGGCGTGCGGCGTCTGGTAGTGGCCGGCGGCGAGACGTCTGGCGCGGTGGTCGATCGCCTCCGTATCCCGGCGTTTATCGTCGGTCCCGAAATCGCCGCCGGTGTTCCCGTGCTGCGGACCGTCGGGGCCAAGGACATGTTGCTGGCGCTGAAGTCGGGAAACTTCGGCGGCGCGGAATTCTTTACCGACGCGTTGGAGCTGATGATGTGAAATTTACCGCCGGAAAGCAGCATACGCGCTGCGGGACAATGACGATGCCTTCGGGGCGGCCGCATTCCACGCATCTGGCGCCAAGAGCTTGGCGCCGCTCGAACGCGGTGGCGAAAGTCTACAGCGCCGCGGGGACTAACCCCGCGCCGAATGGGCTTGATTTTTGCCGGTCTTGCTGAAAGATCTTGGCCCTACAGAGAAACATCTCGGCCGGATAGAAAAGAGAACGCCAGCCTGACGCGCTCCAGAACAAGCTGGGACGTCCTCGGTAGGATCCTCGATGGCCCTCGTCGCAATCGAAAACGTGCGCAAGACATTCGGCACAACCGAGATCCTCCATGGCGTGAACGTCGCCATTGCGGATGGCGAGTTCGTGGTCTTGGTCGGCCCTTCGGGCTGCGGAAAAACGACGCTATTGCGAATGATCGCAGGGCTGGAAAACATCAGTTCGGGCGAAATTCGCATCGGGGACCGTGTGGTGAACACTGTGCCCCCCAAAGAGCGCGACATCGCCATGGTGTTCCAGAACTACGCGCTCTATCCGCACATGACCGTCAGAACCAACATGGGCTTCTCATTGAAGCTTCGCGGCGCCGCCAAGCAGGAGATCGAGACCCGGGTCAAACGGGCGGCGGCAATTCTCGGACTCGAACCCTTTCTCGATCGATATCCGCGGCAGCTTTCCGGCGGCCAGCGCCAGCGCGTGGCCATGGGTCGAGCCATCGTCCGAGATCCGCAGGTGTTCCTGTTCGACGAGCCGCTCTCGAACCTCGATGCCAAGCTGCGCGTGCAGATGCGCACCGAGATCAAGGAACTGCACCAGCGCCTCGGGACGACCACGATCTACGTCACCCACGATCAGATCGAAGCCATGACCATGGGGGACAAGATCGTGGTCATGCACGAAGGTGAAGTCGAGCAGATCGGCACGCCGCTCGAACTCTACGATCATCCCGAAAACCTGTTCGTCGCCGGCTTCATCGGTTCGCCGGCGATGAATTTTCTGCAAGGGAGGTTGCGGCGCGACAACGGCGCCGCGATGGTCGTCGAGGTCGGCGACGGCGTCCAGCTTCCCGCCTCGGTACGCGAATCGGGCAAGGACGGCCAGCAGGTGGTCTACGGTGTGCGGCCGGAGCATTTCGATGTCGCGGCCGACGGCGGTCTTCCAACGCGCGTGCAGTTCGTCGAGCCGACCGGGGCCGATACCTTCGTCTACGCGAACTTTGCCGGCACCAAGGTCTGCGCGGTCTTTAACGAGCGTCACACGTTCCGCAGCGGCGACATCGTGCACCTGCGCCCGCGGCCGAACCTGACCCACGTGTTCGACTCGACGACCGGCCGAACCCTATACTGAGAACCCTATACTGATCGCAACTTGACCGTCCCGCGGCGGTCAAACTGGGAGGAATTGCGAATGACCGATCTGTCCAGACGTGACGTTCTCAAGGCCGGGGTCACCGTTACTGCGGCTGCCGCCGGATCCGGTCTCGTTCTGCCGAACGGCGTCGCCCGGACGGCGCCGGCGTGGAACAATCAGCCGGAGAGCAATGCCCAAATCCGGGTGCTGCGCTGGAAGCAGTTCGTCCAAGGCGACATCGATGCGTTCAACGCGAGCACCAAGAAGTTCACGGAGGAGACCGGGATCAAGGTCCGCGTCGATACCGAGAGCTGGGAAGACGTGCGGCCGAAGGCCGCGGTGGCCGCCAATGTCGGCGCCGGCCCCGACATCATCATCGGGACCAACGACGACCCGCACAAATTCCCGGAAAAGCTGGTGCCGCTCAACGACCTCGCCGACTATCTCGGCGGCAAATACGGCGGCTGGTACGATGTCTGCAAGTCCTACGGGATCCGCGGCAACGATTGGATTGCGTTGCCGCAGGGCGTCAACGGCTCCTGCTTCAACTATCGCATCAGTGCCGTGCGCAAGGCCGGGTTCGAGACGTTCCCGAACGATCTACCCGGGTTGCTGAAGCTTTGTCAGGCGCTCAAGGCAGCCGGCACGCCGGCCGGCTTCGCGCTCGGGCACGCGACTGGCGACGCCAACAATTGGACGCATTGGTGCCTGTGGGCATACGGCGGCAAGGTGGTCGACCAGAACGGTAAGGTGGTGCTCGATTCGCCCGAGACCGTCGCCGCGCTCGAATACGCCAAGCAGCTCGCCGAGACCTTCATCTCCGGCACGCTGTCGTGGCAGGATCCCAACAACAACAAGGCGTTCCTCTCCAGCGACATTGCCCTGACCGGCAACGGCATCTCAATCTATGCGGTGGCGAAGAATTCCAAGGATCCAGCCGTGCTGGCGATCGCCAAGGACATGAACCACGCGCCGAACCCGATCGGTCCGGTCGGTCGTCCGATGGAGCAGAATCTCCAGATGGTTGCGTTCCTGTTCAAATATTCGAAATATCCGAAGGCCGCAAAGGAATATCTGCGCTTCATGTGGGAGGAGGAGCAGTACGGTCCGTGGATGGCAGCATCCAACGGCTATGTCTCGCAGCCGCTCAAGGCCTATGCGTCCAACCCGATCTGGACCGTCGATCCGAAGAACACCCCGTATCGCGACGCGGCGGGACGCTCCGTCCAGAATGGATACGCGGGTCCGCTCGGCTACGCTTCGGCGGCCGTCATGGGCGACTTCATCGTCGTCGACATGTTCGCTGAAGTCTGCTCCGGCAACCAAACAGCGAAGGCCGCGGCGCAGCGCGCAGCCGACCGCGCCAAACGCTACTACGAAATCTGAACCTCGGCGGCGCGGCGCCTGGTTTCCGGCGTCGTCTCGAGGTCTATCGATGACGGTACAAGTTCAGGTTGCCGCCCCGATCCAAAGACGAAGTGCGGCGTCGCGAGTCGCCGACGGCCGCAACCTGCTTGGGATCGGGTTCATGATTCCGGCGGCCGTGATCCTGCTCGTGTTTCTCGCCTATCCTCTCGGGCTCGGGTTCTGGCTCGGTGCGACCGACACCAAGATCGGCCAGAGCGGCCGCTTCATCGGCTTGGCAAACTTTGTGTCGCTCGCGCGCGACACGGTGTTCTGGCTCTCGATCTTCAATACGACTCTCTACACCGTTGTGGCGAGCGCGGTGAAATTTGTGCTCGGGCTCTACCTCGCGCTGCTGCTCAACAACCGGCTGCCGTTCAAGGCCATTCTGCGCGCGATCGTGCTGCTTCCTTTCGTGGTCCCGACCGTGCTTTCGGCGATCGCATTTTGGTGGATCTACGATTCGCAGTTCTCGATCATTTCCTGGGTGCTCATCAAGGCGGGCCTGCTCGATCATTACATCGACTTCCTGGGCCAGCCCTGGAACGCTCGATGGTCGGTGATCGTCGCCAATATCTGGCGCGGAATCCCATTCGTCGCCATTACGCTGCTCGCTGGGCTCCAGACCATATCTCCATCGCTTTACGAGGCTGCGATGCTCGACGGGGCGACCGCGTGGCAGCGCTTTCGCTTCATCACGCTGCCGGTCCTGTCGCCAATCATCGCCGTGGTGATGACCTTCTCCATTCTGCTCACCTTCACGGACTTCCAGCTCATCTATGTTCTGACCCGCGGCGGCCCCATCAATGCAACGCACCTGATGGCGACGCTCTCGTTCCAGCGCGCGATCACGGGTGGCAATCTCGGCGAAGGCGCCGCGATCGCGGACGCCATGGTGCCGTTCCTCTTAGCCGCGATCCTGTTCAGCTATTTCGGCCTTCAGCGCCGGCGCTGGCAGCAGGGCAGCAGGGATTGACCGATGGCGAATGTCGCCAATGAAGGCATGGAATATCTCGAAACGCTGCCGCGGCGGCTCGTGACCGTCTACCTGCCGCTCGGCGTGATGCTGTTCCTGCTGCTGTTCCCATTCTACTGGATGGCGACGACGACGTTCAAGCCGGACGCCGAACTCTACGACTACGAGCGTTTCAACCCGTTCTGGGTCATTCACCCAACGCTCGAGCACATCAACAAACTGCTGTTTGAGACGAGCTATTCCAACTGGATGATCAACACGGTGATCGTGTCGGTATCTTCGACGGTGATCTCGCTGATCTCCAGCGTATTTGCCGCCTATGCGGTGGAGCGGCTGCGATTTTCCGGCTCGCGCTATGTCGGGATGGCGATCTTCCTGGCGTATCTCGTCCCGCCGAGCATCCTCTTCATCCCGCTCGCCACTATGGTCTTCAGGCTTGGGCTGTTCGACAGCGACCTCGCGCTCATCGTGACCTATCCGACCTTCCTCATTCCATTCTGCACCTGGCTGCTGATGGGCTACTTTCGCACCATTCCCTATGAGCTCGAGGAGTGCGCGCTCATCGACGGTGCCAGCCGCTGGCAGATTCTGACGCGGATCACGCTGCCGCTCTCAATCCCTGGGCTGATTTCGGCCGGCATCTTCGCCTTCACACTGTCCTGGAATGAGTTCATCTACGCACTCACCTTCATTTCCTCGTCCGAGAACAAGACGGTGCCGGTCGGCGCCATCACCGAACTCGTCGAAGGCGACGTCTATCACTGGGGCTCGCTGATGGCGGCTGCCCTCATTGGCTCGATCCCGGTAGTAATTCTTTACTCGTTTTTCGTCGAATACTATGTCTCGGCGCTGACCGGAGCGGTGAAGGAGTAGCGCACGGCGGGGACGCCGCAGGGCGGGGTGGTGGGTGCAGCGCCATTCGGGGTTTTGCCTCTAGCCAGCGTGCCGGCCAAAAAAAATCCTCGGATCATTCATTACAATCTCTGGTTTGGTTATCACCCGATTGTGTTGCAAAAGTCGAGGGCACCTCGTCAGATTGCCAAAAACGGGCAATATTAGAATCCGAAGGGTTGACTTTTTGAATCAAAATTCCCTATTCGGCCTTGATCTGGAAAAAGCTTTCTTCGCTCCGGGGCTCAAAATCGTTTTGCAACACTATCCCCCCAGAAGCGGACATTGGGTTGCAGCGCAAGATCGGTCGCCAAGGGCCAATTACTGAAATCAACCTACCGATGATCAATCGTCGTTCTTATTACCCGCGTAATGGCGTAGTAGCCGACAACGGTTGAGAAGACGATGAAGCACAGAGTAAGCGCTACACTGGCCCATCCGCTCAGACAGTAGGCCGGGATTGTGGAAAATGCATCGCCGACAGCGAGAACAGCAATAAGAGAATCGCCGCATCCGCAGCACTGACACTGGTCGCGAAGGCAGGTGTAGCCGACGGATGTTGACTGTCGACCATTTCGACCGATCAGTGGTAGAAAATGAGGTCGAGCTCTTGGTGGAAGGAACAGACACTAACAGCTTGTAATAGCTGCATTTTTCAATCTAGACTCGCCTTAGCGCTTCCGAAAACGGTAGTCGACGCCTACTTAAAACGGCAGAAAATCCGACCGCCTAAATTATTTGATTGGCCCTGACCGGCAAAACCCTGCCGGTCGACAAGAAGGCGGGCGACTGACCGCGCGCGCGGCTTTTTCGGGAAAGCGCGCGTGGATCACAAGGTCGCACGGTTCCGGCAGGTTAATATGGACAATCCGCACGTCCACCACGACGCGCTCGAATTCCCGGGCGGCCAGATCGTGATGGTCACACGGCTGGTGCGGGACAGAGAGCGACTGTGCCGCAATTGCCGTCGCAGCCCATGACCGCGTCGGAGACAAAGTCCGAGAAGCGCGCCGCTTACGCTGGCTGAGCATAAGCGCGGGCACGCTACGTGATGGTAGGCCGCGGCGTGAGGCGGCCTACTTACACTGAAACACGTTACGGATTTTGGAAGGGAGGAGGTGGCGGCAGGGGAGGCGCTGCCAAACCCGGTGTGCTTTGCGAAATTAATACAATTTTAAACAAGCTGGATCGGAATCTGGCGAAACGATAAGCAAGATAAAGGTGAGAAAATGTTCGAAGTTGTGAACTACGAACATCCGTATATTTTTGTCAGGTGCCGTCGAACCGGGGAGACCTATAGGTTTCTTGTGCGACATGACGGAGCGCTCGAACATGAAGGCGCACGGTTCGACCAAGGCGAAGCCCGTCGGGCGGCGATAGCCTATTTGGCTCGAACGTGGCCCAGAGATGCCGCTTGAGCTCTTATCGAGAAACTTGAAGTCGCGGCTGCCTCGATGAGCGCGGTTCTGGTGCTCGCGGCGGCCATCCAAACCTCGCGCGCATCAATTTTTAGACACAGAGGTGTGCAGTAATAGCCTGACCTCGGGAGGAGGCGAACGTGCGGCACTTATCCGTATGGATCCTTGAGTTCTTCAAGCTCATTGGAAGGCGGCGGCTTCACCCTCTAGTGGCACAGTGTCCTGTCTGTCAGCAGATGGTTCGCCTCCATGTCGATAAGGCGGGCCGTCGCCATGTGTTCGCGCACGCGCGCGACTTATACGAGGGGTCTCGGATTTCCGTCCACTATGCCGCCAAGTTCAAGTGTATCGGCTCAGGCAGCAGAAAGCTGTTCGACCCCCGGCCGAACGAACGTCAACGCTTCAAGCTGCCCAATTCGCTGCTTGAACAATAATGAGGGTCGCGGACTATTGGGCTGTGGAGGATGGATGAGGGTTATCCGCTTGCCCGGCGGTC
>Ga0187884_10001007_pt1 | contig 26660 bp, 27 predicted proteins | sample June2016WEW_20_4_FD_132983 | JGI IMG/M metagenome (GOLD analysis project Ga0187884, IMG submission 132983) | Peatland microbial communities from SPRUCE experiment site at the Marcell Experimental Forest, Minnesota, USA - June2016WEW_20_40 | ecosystem: Environmental > Terrestrial > Soil >...
GACCGGCGTCCTCTGGCATCAATCATACACCGGCACGTCGTGGTCCGGCTGGGAAAACCTCGGCGGGATTCTCACGTCGTCACCAGCAGCAGCCACAGCGTCGGGCAGCAACAGAATCGACGTCTTTGTCCGCGGCACCACCGACGTCCTCTGGCAGAAGACCTATAACGGCGGGTGGTCCGGCTGGATGGCCGTCGGCGGCACGTAACGCCGTCACCGCATGCCCTCTGAGAGCAGTACGCTGCCCGCTCTAGTGGTCCGCTCGCCCGGCGTATGCCCGCCAGGCACCGAGAACGACGTTAGGATTGCGGACGGCGTCTGTACTGCTGCCCCTCTGTAAGTATCGAGCTTTCCGCTCCCGCATGCGACCGTCGACCAATCGGTCACCGCCACCATCAAGAGCGACACTACGACTCTGGGCCAGCCCGTGCCCACTACCTCAACGGTGTCCGCTGCAGCGACACGACGATACATACCGACCCGAGCAGCGGATATGCTCATTCGGTACTGGACAACTGCCAGTAACGCCTCTACTACGCCATTTTCGCAGGCGACCTGGCATAAAACATCGACGAGCGCGGTCGCGACGACAGGCGTCCATTGGTCTATCAACGCTTGAGGCATTATTGATGCACCGACATGAGTTCAAGCGGCCTGCGTCTGTTTCTTGACGAGCCGGATTCTGGGCCTCGCTGAACAATTAGTCGGGCGGCTAACGCACAAATCTAGGTAAGCCAACAAAAAAAAACGCTCGGAGCTTAACAAAAGCGGTAGTGATGCTTAGGCAACAATCCCGAGCACGAACAACAATATTACAAGCAAAGCTCCGGGGATCCCCGCTAACGCACAAATAATTATGGTAATCAAGTTTATGGGTACCGGAAGTCCAATGAAGTCCGCCAAAGCCAGAACGATGATACCGAGTATCGAATTCACTGCCAAGTACTTTCCATATCTGGTCCCTATCTTGACCAGAATGTACAGCACGATAAGGACCAGAATAGCTACAACGAGCAATCCTATCGCAGTAGTGACGTCCATCAGGCCAACTTCCGTAGTCAGAGAGAAATAGTTTTCGATGGCGGCTTTTGGTTGAAAAATGAAATGGAATTAGATTAGAAGCAGTGCTTGCTACTAGGCAGCGTGGGATCGAGGCAGAGAGCGCTGCCGCTGGTTCTTGCGCAGCAGCATAGAGACGTGTGTCCCCTCGCAGGTTGACGCCGAGACTTGCAAGCGAACTCTTGTTGACGACCCCGCCGCAATTAAATGTTCAAGAATCCATTGCACACAAAGCCCACCCCAAGTATCGACAAGAAAACGCCACAACTTAGGAGAACGATCCGATAGGCTCTGTCACCTGCAACGGCGGCTCCTCGGTCGGTAAAGATCGAAACGAATCCGTACCACGAGAAATCCGAGGCCCAGTGACCAATTAGAAACGCAGCCAGCCCTACTAATCCGGCGAGTCTCAGACCCTCGAACACAAACGCCGCTCCGACCGTAAACCACCACAAGAAGAAGAATGGATTCGACAAGCTGCTGATTATGCCGCCGTAGACAGGCCCGTATGCAAGCGTCCGTTTTTCGGCAGTCGTCTGGATGGAGGCGTTCTCTTGGCCACTTTTTATCAAATTGATGCCCATGAACACAAGAAATGCCCCACCAATAACACAAATTGCAATAAATGGCGCTTTTAGTCCTATGATCTGGCTCAGGCCTAGAACGAGAAGTACGACCATAGCAGTCTCAGCTGCGACGTGACCAAAAACCACACTCGTTCCGGCCTTGTAACCCTTTTTGAATGATTCGGTTATTGAGACCGTAAGCATTGGGCCCGGCACGATAGCGCCAGAGAAACCCACCAGAAAAGCCGTGAAACCAAAAGCAAAGAGTTCAACTGTCGTGTAGCTCACCCATCTGGTGTTTATTCGACCTTCTGTCCTTGGAGCTTTTTTTGGATACGCCGTAGCTCATGGTAGTTGGCTTCAATATACGTGTGGAATTCTTATTTTGCGCGGCTACAAGTTCGTCGCATGCAACCCCCACAAGCAAATTCCCCGAAGCTGCGTGTCTGGCTCTTTGTCAAGAACGGCAACAGGCGACCGCACGTCTAGCTTGCTGAGAAGAACCAGCAAAAACAGAAGCTACTGATCAAGATCGAGTTGCTTCCGTTTTTTTGATTCTGTGTCGCGGAGTACGGCTTATCGACTGGGGACACGCGAACCTTCTAGGCTAAAGAATTCGTAATTCGACGTAACATACAAGTGCCCAGCCTTTTGAGGCTCACCGCGTGTCGCAACGACTTCTCCGACAAATACTGTATGGTCGCCGGTCTCGAACTGCCCGATTACTTTGCATTCAAACGCCACGGTCGCTCCTTCAATTGTCGGCACCTGCACCGCGACAGAGTCGATCAATGAGAGGCCTGCCTCTTTGATCTTATCGATATCTCGTCCTGATCTCGAGCCACAAAACCACGCGGCTTCCGCTTGTTCGGCACTCGGATAGTGGACTACGAACTCCTTGTGAAAGTCAATTCCCGCGTGCGAATAGCGCGAATGATCGATGGAGACCATTAACAAGAAAGGGTCTAACGACGTGCGGGTCACCCACGATACGCCAAGTGCGTTTGGTCTTCCGTTTGCGTCGAGCGATGTTACGAGGCTATAGATCATTGGCGCAGCGAGTGCAACGCCCTGATTTGGGGTCAGTGTCTGCATGTTTCAGCTCCTTAGGATGATTATGACATCTCTGGCTTATGAGGTCTTCCGTCTGCTGACATGCTGCGATCTCCATTTCATACAACTAGATGATTCCGACAACTGGTTACGATGGGAAGCGTAAAACAATAATTGTTTGACTCTTTAGCAGATGGTGATAGGAATGAACGTTCCTGACACGCTTGACAACGCAGACCTATGTCTCTGTTCGAGTTGTCCGATCCGAAATGAATGCATGAGGCAACATGAGCAGAGGTTGTTCTGCGCTCGCGGAAAAACAGACTGCAACCTTGCGCGTAAAGGGTGTTTCTGCGGCGGACGTCTGCTCGAAAACGAATACCAGTTTTCTGGACTCTATTTCTGGAATTAGGTGCAGTCCGATAGGTACCGCATAACGCACGTAACTGCCTCTAATAAGGCTCGAACGGCCCGCGTGAGCGTGTCGGAGTGCTGCACAGTGCCCTGCTCAGTTTGGCAGCTTAGAAGATAGAATGTTATACCCAGTCGCTCATCGCGGATTGAAAATCCGTTGTGAAACCGGTGTGCGCAGTGACCAGCAGAGATATGTTCTTCAATTTTGCCAATTTTTTCACTGATTCGGTTTGTGTCGCTATGTCCATGTGTATCATATCTCCGAGATGCAGCTTGGAGAAGGCACGTACCTTCCCTTCTCTCAGGGCCAGCGTATCGCCAGCAAACAGAATAGATTCATTAACCAAGTAGGACATGGAGCCGGGGGTGTGGCCCGGGGTTGCTAGCGCCTCTATTTTCGTCTGTCCCGCCTCGACAATATCCCCGTCGTTGAGCAGTCTGTATGTTTTCTTAAGTGGTCGATTATGCACGAACCCTAAGAATCGCGGCGTTGTTTTATTGACCATCTGCTCTTCATCGATTGACAAGTACACGTCGGCATTTTTGAAAAGATTCAGGCCGCCCACGTGGTCGCGGTCGGTATGCGTGAGAAACACGAATTCAACGTGCTCAGGCTTGTAACCTAGCGCATCAAAGCCTTGCTTGATCGGGGCCTCACTAATGCCCGTGTCGAAGCAGATTGGCGGTTCGCCTGCTGTGTATACGAACATGCTGACCGCCCTCGATTTGATTTCATACACATTATCTGCGATCCACACCATTATCAATCCCCCCTTTCTGGTCGTTTGAGCACGAATCTGTGAGATGATCACTCGCTATATATCCTTATGCGCACCCACTAACGTCGGAAAGCAGCTCGAGCACTCAATGAATCGTTGGCTCAGCAAACTGCAATATTCGCAGCAGACCTTTGTGAACGTCTCACCTTTCGACGCGGCCGCCGCAGTTGCGCCGTGCACTCGCCCGAGAAGTTCGTGGTCGTTGTGCAAGGCGCCGGCTCGTTCTTCTACCATTGAATAGGCGCACGTGCGCTGAAGGAAATTCGTGCTCCGCGGCGATATCGTTCGGACGGAACAATGCATCGTATGTCGAGCGTAGACCCTAAGCGGCCGGGGGTAAACTCCTCTCCGGGCTGAATTGCGACCGCGCACAAGTAATGAAAAATCATTCCGTTTAATACTAATGAGCGAAAAGTGTCACGCATGACGCACGTTTCACCCTTCACCCAACAAGATAATTCGATCCTTGATCGAATCCTCGAATCACGGCGTTCAGTGAGATCATTCGCGCCAGATATTCCGCCAAAGGAGGACATCATGAGCATCGTGCGGGCAGGATTGCTCGCCCCTTATGCGGCGCAGGCTGTTGCTGGACAGGACTTCCGTCGATTCTTCGTGTTCCAAGAGGGGAGCACTCAGCTTGCGCACGTCGCGGCGCTTGCGAAGCGGCAGGCGAAGCGCATGGCGGAACAGCTGCGCGTTGAACTTGCGGCAAATTCATCCTTGCCAGACCAAGCCCGGGGGTTTTTACAAAGACTTGAGCGACTCGCAGAGACGGGTGTACCAGGCATCGGTACCGCCCCCTACTACATCGTCGTGGCAGAACGGAGCGGCATTCCGCCTGCCGAGCAGCAATCACTCGCTCACTGTCTGGAGAACATGTGGCTGAAAGCAACCGCCCTGGGGCTGGGATTTCAGCTCGTTTCCGTGACTGCTCAGATGGGACGGGACAGGGAGTTCTCTTCAGTGCTAGGCATACCTCACGGCGAATTTGGAACGAACGGATGCGCGATCGGCTACCCAATGAAGCGCCCCCTTCCTGTAGAACGTCCCGATGCTCGCGAAGTAACCAAATGGATCGACTGACTCGGAACGCTTCAGCTGCGTGAAATTCGCTTCGGTTACCCGGTGCGTGCATTATCTACCAACGCTCTGATTTGAGAGCCGCTTATCCGAGGAAGGTAGATATTTAAATCACGCCTCACAGAAGGACTTCGATAAGCCTGCACCGTGCGGCTGCGTGAGGCACCGAGGATCACATAAACATTGGGGTTGTCGACAAAAAAGGGGCCGATCAAGGCAGGAGTCGTATGAAGGACGATGTTTGCATTCGAAACCTCGAAAAGGACTTTAACGGATTCAAAGCTGTCAACAATTTGTCGCTGCGCGTAAAGCACGGCGAAATCTACGGATTGCTCGGTCCGAATGGGGCTGGGAAGACGACGGCCATCAGAATCCTCTGCGGACTGCTGCGCCCGTCATCGGGAGAAGCGTACGTGCTTGGCACGAAGGTCCCTGATCCCGGCGTGGCGCAGAATATTGGCTATATGCCTCAAGAGCTCGCACTATACCGGAATTTGACGGTGCACGAAAACCTCGCGTTTTATGGCGAGGTGTTTGGCCTCAGCAAACGGCAAATAGAGACGCGCGAACAGGCGCTTCTCAAACTCGTCGATCTCGAAACTTCGAAGAATCTGCTTGTCGACGAACTGAGTGGAGGCATGCAACATCGCATCTCACTCGCCTGTACACTGCTGCACGAACCGCAAGTACTGTTTCTCGATGAACCGACCGTCGGCGTGGATCCCGATCTACGTGCCTCGTTTTGGCGCTACTTTGAGGAGCTGCGAGACGCTGGCATCACAATGCTGATCACGACGCACTATATGGACGAGGCGCGCCATTGTGATCGCATCGGCTTCATGCGAGGAGGGCGCCTCATCGCCGAGGGCTCGGCACGTGAGCTTCTGGAGTTGACGCACACCGATTCGCTTGAGGACGCATTTTTGGTCTATTCACGAACCGAGGGACTGCAATGAACGCTTCACGCGCGTTTGCAGTTACCAAACGCGTCTTGCGAGATCTAAAGAACGATCGTCGGCAGCTCGCGCTCATTTTTATAGCCCCGCTGCTCGTCATAAGTATTTTTGGCGTTGCATTCACAGGCAGCGTGAAGGACGTGCGAGTGGTCGTAGTCAACGGCGACACCGCAGTCGGAAATAGCTCTCTTTCAGATAAGATCATCTCCAATTTTGACACGAGCGTGCTCACCGTTGCGTACGCAAATAGTGAGAGCGATGCTGTGGGCCAGGTGCAAAACGGAAGTGCGTCTGCAGCGATCGTCTTTCCCTCCCACTTCACTCAATCCGTAGTGGCCCGGGCGTCTGGTCAAACATCGGTCGCTCCAGCCAATACCACTATTACCCTTCTAGCCGACAAGAGCAACCCTAACGTTTCGGACCCTATAATTGCAACGGTCAACACGGCGGTGGCGCAAACAATCCAAGGCTTCGGCCGTCAAGCCCCAGTCTCAGTAGACTCAAGCAACGCCGTTTACGGTGCTAACGCGCAGTTCATCGACTTCTTTGCGCCTGGCATTATCTGCATTGCCGTATGGCAGCTCACAACGCTCCTCACGCTCATTTCGTTTGTTGGTGAACGAACGTCTGGAACACTCTTTCGGCTGCTTGCGTCTCCACTGAATGAAAGCGAATTGGTGGCGGGGTACGCAGCGGCGTTCGGCATCATCGGGATTGCGCAATCGGCAGTGTTGCTCTCCGCGGCTGTAATCTTGTTTCACGTCACCATAGTTGGCGACGTACTTCTGGCGTTCGGCGTCATTGCTCTGCTTGCGATCGTATCTGAGGGGCTGGGCATAATGCTCTCGAGCTTTGCCCGCCGCGAGGCGCAGGCAATTCAGTTTTTGCCTATCGTCGTATTGCCTGCCTTCCTTCTCTCTGGAGTTTTTTGGCCTATACAAGCAATTCCAGAGTGGCTGCGACCTGTCTCATACCTCCTGCCTACGACCTACGCTGTGGAAGCTGTGCGGTCGGTGATTCTGCGTGGGTGGGGCCTAGACAAGATATACCCTGACGTCATCGCGTTACTCATCTTCGCCGGTGTCTTTCTCGTCCTGGCGACGATCTTGTTGCGGCGAAGAGAGTAAGCGATGAGTTGACCTTGATAAGCTGTTGCTTTTGGCGAGCGCTTCTCGCGAAATGCACTTGGCGTACTCGTTTCCGACTTGCCGCTCATTTGGCTCGCTTCGGTCTCTGCTTATAGGTTAACTTTTCATCGACAACGACATTGAGAGGCACTGCTCTGCTGTGAACCGCGGAGCTGGTTCGCATCCTGTATATAGGTGGAAGAAGAACGTCTATGCGGTGAACGAATGGTTAAGCCCACCCAATACAGCGCAGCGAACCTCTTCGCAGAAGCTCACGTTGACCCGGAAAAGTGGAATCAACTGCCGCCCGACAACGTAGTGTCCCAGACGATCGAAGCAATAGCGCAGCGCGGAATAGCGGTAGTTCGTGCAAAAAATGGAAAAATCGCGCTCGAAATGCTAAAAGACTTGATTCCATCAGAGGCAGAAGTGATGTATGGGTCGTCAACTACATTGGTCGAGATTGGCTACGATGCATATGTGAATAGTGATGAATCACGATGGAAAGATCTTCATCGCGCTATCGTTGCCGAAAACGACGAACAAAAGAGACGTGACCTAAGAAGGAAATCTGTGACGGCTGATTATTTCATCTCGGGAGCCAATGCCATTGCGCAGTCAGGCGAAATTGTCGCGTGCGACAGGTCAGGGAGCCGTGTCGGAGCATGGCCATTTGCTGCAGCTCATCTAATACTCGTCAGCGGCACCAACAAGATTACCCGTTCGCTTGACGACGCCTTACGCCGTGTCTGGGAGTATGCTTTCGCTCTAGAAAATGCCCGTGCAAAGAGGACATACGGTGCCCCGAGTCAGATCGGAAAATGTGTAATTCTTGCGAATGAGGAAACTCAGGGTAGAGTGACCCTGATTCTCATCGACGAATCTTTGGGCTATTAAGCATTTGCACGGGCGAAAAATGCCCATCAACCCGTGTTCCGAACTAGCTGCGTCTGACGATATTTCCTGGCAAGAGGGTGTTTCAGCAATAACTCTTTTTACGCACATAACGGTAGCAGATCGATACGTTGTCGGGTTTTTGGGACTAGCACGCTTGCGGACAAATTGCCCACGATCTTTGTGCGGTGCGGAGAAAGGTGAGTGGGAAGCTTGGTTGCACGAGTGAGGAATTATTTATATTCGTCCGGTCGTGAAAAACATGTGGGGCTAAAACACGCACTGATAGCTATCGTTCTCGTTGTGGTGCTCGTCGCCGTCAGCGCCAGCGGGTGCCTTTCGTCGACAAATAACTCGACAAGCTCAGGAGGGGCCGTGCTCGCTGCAGAGCCAACGGGCGGAAGCTGGAAGACGTTCGTCTTAAGTTCAAGCGATGCGTTACGGTCTCTTCCCCCACCATCGCAAGGGTCGCCACAATTCACTCAGGATGTTAATGAGCTGAAGGCGCTTCAGCTAAATCGGACGGCTACGGTCAACGAAAGCATCGATTATTGGAATAACGGTTCCGTTGTGCAATGGAACGCGATCGCGCGCAGTTTGGTCATAAAAGACAACACCTCAGCGCCCATGGCCTCACGCGTTTATGCGCTGTTGAGCGTGGCGCAGTACGATGCGCTCGTTTCCGCGTGGAATAACAAGTACGCGTACAACCGATCGAGCCCTCACGACATTGACCAAAGCATCCAGCCTGCGGTGCAGACAACAAGCGACCCCGCGTACCCGTCTGATCACGCCGCTGTCGCTGGAGCATCCGCTGCGGTGCTCTCGTACCTGTACCCAAATGAAACCGCTTGGTTGACTAAACAAGCGGCCGCAGACGACCAATCACGGCTTGAGGCCGGGGTAAACTTCCGCAGCGATATCACCGCTGGCAATGCCATCGGGCTTACCGTCGCACAGGAGGTCATCAACCGTGCCAAGAACGATGGCTCGAGCGTCAAGTGGAATGGGACGGTGCCCACTGGACCAGGAAAATGGGTGAGCACGACATCGCCAGCGACGCCGCCCCTTCTGCCAAACTGGGGCAACGTCACCCCGTGGCTGTCTAATTCCTCGGACCTGATCATGCCGTCAGCGCCACCCACATTTGGCTCCGCGCAATTCGAAGCGGGTCTCAACGAGGTCAAACAGATCGCCAACAATCGGACGGCGGACCAACTGCAGATCGCCCAGTATTGGGACGATGGCGCCGGGACCTCAACACCCACAGGCCACTGGAACGCGATTGCGTGCGGCCTGATTCAAAACTATTCGCTCGACGAGCTGCGCTCGGCACGGACGCTCGCGCTAATGAATACCGCGACAGAGGACGCTGGGATCTGCTGTTGGAAAGCTAAGTACGAGTATTGGGAACTCAGGCCCATTACGGCCGATCCGACTATCAAAACGGCCTTCGCCACTCCGAACTTTCCCTCATACACCTCCGGTCACTCCGACTTTTCCGGCGCGGCGGCCGGGGTGCTAAGTTACATCTTCCCGAAAGAACAGAGCCAGTTACAAGGCCAGGCGCAACAAGCGTCTCTGTCTCGCTTTTATGCAAGTATCCACTACCGATTTGATTGCGATCAGGGGCTAAAGGTCGGCAGCGAGGTCGCGCAGCGCGCGATTCAGCGCGGCGAACAGGATGGTTCACCGCAACAAGCATCATAACTGACGACTCCTCGGCTGAGCGGGAACGCATATGTGCCGTTTATCGTCAGGCGAAGATTTAGCGCCGTTTCGCTCGTGCCGGAAATCGGCTCGGGGCGCTGTCTCGATGGCAGGTTCTGTGATCGCCTGACTAACAGCTCAGTGGCGCTCCTTCTTGTTTTTTATCATGCTGTCAAAATAATCCTCTAGATAAAATACGCGAAGGTAGTCGGGCAATGAATTCATGCGCATGTTCATGTCTTTGACCTGCACCTCCGTGGGCGGCTTTACGGTCTTTGCAAGTTCTGCACGCAGGGCGCGGCGCGTTTTAGCACCCAAACGGGTACTCTCGATGTTCAAGTCTGCGGTGAGCCAAAAGACGAAACGACTAAACGGATCCTCAACGCACTCTTCGATTACTTTACCCAGGACAAGAGTTGCCCTGCGAGTCTGCCCCCCCGGGTCAGCGTAGGGATACATTACGGTTGCAATTAGCACGTGATGGCTGAAAACTGTCGGAATTTTCTCCCATTTGATGACGAAATTAGCGGTGATTCCCCGTTTAGAGTCAGTTTCGGGGAGATTTGTCCTCGCTTTATCGGCGGTCATGGTTAGGCCTTCGGAAACAACCGCGTGCACTTTAGATACACTCTTTCACGAGCGGTTCAAAATGAGCCAAAGAGGCTTTCATGGCGCTTCTTGTTCATCTCTCAACCGTCGAGCGTAGTCAGCTCCCCGAGCTGTGAGACTTAACGATGCTATCTTTCCGCCAAGAATAGGCTGTGCTTTTAAATATCCCGACAGGTCAAAATCCATCGTGTAGCGGTACACCTCTCGTTCACTGAAGCCATTGGCCTTAGCAAGCGCGTACAGCTCACCGCGTTCGATGAGCCTGGTCGGGTCTTCTTCTACGTGGTTTGACAGGCAGAGGATAAAATGATTTTCGCGTTCCGATGAATCCACGATCAACGCCAACAATTAGAATATTTCTAAGAACGGCGCATCTTCGTTTCGTGTGGTTTCAACTCTTCGTGTGCCCTTGTCGAGGTGACGTTTCCATTCAGCACGTTTTCAAAATCGGGTTATCTGTCTCTCTTCTGCGCCCCATAATCTTTCCTTTTTTCGGGAACAAGTCTTATTAAGCTTCAGCAGCAAAATAACTTGTGATGTCGAGAGCGCATAGCGTGCTGTCCGCAAGGAGTCGACAAAACAGCTCAAGCGAGTCAGAACCGCTATATTCGGCCCTAAACTCGGTGAACGTCTTCTTAGGCAATGCTATCATTCGGAAGGTCGTTCGTGGCCTCTGTGTCGATGATAGGCAGGCAATCTACGAAGCTTTGAGCTTGTACAGTGGCCAAAACGACCTCCATTTTTTGAAGAAGCTCAAACTGCTGCCGATCTGTGCGTTCGTCGAACTCGGGCGAATGTCCTTCCACGTGGACAGGGGCAAGATGCAAGAGTACTTCAGTCAGCAGGTGACGCGGCGCGGCCTATCGAATATCATCAAGAGCGTAGCAGAGTACGGCATCAGCAAGCCACTAAAACTTCAAGCGCCCTTTTTGGTCGTTTGGAACTATACGGATGCGTGTAATCTACGCTGCAAGCACTGCTACCAAGGTGCAGGCAAAATGTCAAAGGATGAGCTCAGCCTCGACGAGCGGCTCAATATTGTCGATCAGCTCGCTGACAACGACGTCGTCGCTATTGCGTTCTCTGGGGGCGAGGCGCTCCTGCGGGACGACTTCTGGGAAGTCGCTCGTTACGCCTCAAACAAGGGATTGTACCTCTCACTAGCAACTAACGGCACTTTGCTGACGAAAGACGTGGTTCGCCGGCTCAGGGACGTTGGCGTCGAGTACTTCGAGATAAGCCTTGATTCAGTCGATCCTGCAAAACACGACGCGTTTCGGGGAGTTAACGGCGCTTGGGAACGCACGGTAGCGGGGATCAAAAATGTCGTGGCTCAAGATGGCGCATACTCGTGCATCGCCAATACGATCACGAATGAGAACTACCGCGAACTGGATGCCCTCGTCGCATTTAGCAGGAAGCTTGGTGTCGACAGGACCTTGATCTTCAACTTTATCCCCGTCGGGCGAGGTTCCGACATCATCGACATGGATTTGCCCCCAGAGGCGCGCGAGCACGTTTTGCAACAGATGTATGGGTACTTGAGTGGGCAAGACGAAAGCTTTGAAATTCTGACAACTGCCCCGCAATTCTCACGCGTGTGTATGATGAACTCACAAAATGGGATTATCTCACTTGCGCACTTCGGGGCAGCGGGTTTCAGCGACAAGGTGGGGTTACTCGCTGAGTACATTGGGGGATGTGGGGCCGGCCGCATGTACTGCGCTATTCAGCCCAACGGAATCGTGACACCATGCGTGTTTATGCCGATACCTGTCGGCGACTTACGATCAGAATCGTTCATCGATATCTGGAAAAACGCCGAGGTCATGCAGTCGCTCAGGGAACGGCACGATCTTAAGGAACACTGCGGCTCGTGTGATTACAAGAACGTTTGTGGCGGTTGCCGCGCCCGTGCGTATGCGTATTTCAACGACATCAAAGCCCCCGACATCGGATGCATTTACAACGTGCGCGCGTATAATGCGCTCAAGGATAAACTGCGCGCATCAAGCGTCGCGGTCAAGACAACAGAGGCCGCAGAATCAAGCTTTTGAACGATCCATTCAGATTGCGAGGCGCATTCAATCTTCTGCGTGCGGGTCAATCGACGTGCCGAGAATCGGCGTTGATTTCATCTTGAGCGCGCCTTTGAACACTTTGTACATTACTACGGCGAACATGAGCTTGTCTCGGCTTAATTGCTTGAATAGGTAGTTGGGCCTCAGGTAGAACTCTTTAAATGCCTCCCTTTGTGTGTCTTGCAGTTCTCTCAGCGTCAGGTCAACGGTTTCTAGGACAGGCATGAGGAGTGTGAAGTGCGTCCAATCCTTCACCTTGATGAGCCCCATCTTGCTCGCTAGCTCGTAGAACTTGGTGCCAGGGTATGGCGTGGCCAGCGAGAAGAGTGCGTAATCGGGGTTCACCCGCTTTGCGAAGCCGATCGTTTCATCAATAGTAGTTCTGTTCTCGCCCGGCATTCCAATGGTCATTGAGGCGATCGTGTGCATGCCGATGTCTTTTGCCGTTTTGAAGGCGCGCTTGGCCTGTCCTACTTTGGTACCCTTCTGCACATTGTCCAGTATGTTCTGATTCCCACTCTCAACGCCAAAAAGCAACGTTCGACAGCCCGCCTTCCACATCTGCGAGAGCAGCTCTTTATTGAACCGATCGACCCGCGCTGTGCATCCCCATACGACGTCAATTCCGCGGCTGATTATTCCTTTACAGAACCTGTCCACCCACTTTGGAAAGAGGGTGAAGGTATCGTCCATGAAGCCGACCATTCTGACTTTATACTCATCGACAACTCGTTCCATCTCATCAGCTGCGTTCTCAGGAGATCGGAATCGGACTTTTCGACCGTGCATCGCGCTTGAGGCGCAGAACGAACAGCCCATGGGGCATCCTCGGCTGCAAATCATGGTTGCTAAGACTTGCTTCCGTCCGAATAACATGTATTCGCTCATCGGAAGGAGGTGACGCGCGGGGAAGGGTAGGGCATCGAGATCTTCGATAGGCCTTCGTTTGGGCGTTTCAACGATGCGCTCGCCGTCGCGGTAATTGATACCATCAATGTTGCGTAGGGGTTTTTCGTTCTCTATAGCGTCGACGAGCTCGAGGGTAGCGTATTCCCCCTCATTCCTGACCACGACATCGACAAAGTCGTTTTCACGCAAGAGCTGCTCTGGCATGAAGGTGGCGTGATATCCTCCCATTGTAACCGTGCACTCAGGGTGGAGCTCTTTGGTAATTTTGCCCACTGCGAGGGCTTGCTTGATCGTCGGCGTCGTCGTCTGCACCCCGAGCAGATCGACGTGCTTATGTGCAAGCTCTCGCTGGTACCCCTGCAAGTCCATATCGAGCGCCGGCGCATCTAAAATGGTGACTTTGACGTCGTTCTCTTCTAGTACGGCGCCGATGTACGCGAGACCTAAGGGAGGCGCGGTGAGACCTAACACGTCCTTATACTTGGATTTGATGTCGGGGGGATTAACAAGGAGGACTTCCATCGCGATCTCTCAATAGGTAAGGGTGCCGAAAATATAAGGTTAACCACGGAACGGGGAACTTGGCATGCCGCGTGTGCATCTCATCTGGCGTGCGCGTGCAATTCCGTGCCATCAAGTCTCGCTAACGGCTTCTTTCTTAGTGAGCCGTTGTTCGAGCAGCGCCAAGTGCTCACGTTTGCCATTTCTCAGAGCGCTTAACTCTCGCTTAGAGAGCGCTCTGAAATAGCACGCGTCGACGCACGCCATGTTGTCATACCCTTTGCACCTATCGCACTTGTACGCCATTCGTGTAGTTTTGCGCTTTCGCGTACGTTCGGTCTCGGCACTCGTCCCCTTCCTGTCAAACAGCATGTGAAACACGCTTAGCTCGTGCGCATCAGGCGCCGGCGCAGCGGGGGTCTCGGAGATGAAGATCGCATTGAACGGGCAGCTCTTCGCGCACCGGCCGCAGCCGATGCATTTGTCCTCATCGATGGATATGACATCGTTCTCCCGCACAATGGCCTTCGGCTTGCACACGTCGATACACGCCGGGTTCTCACATTGTTTGCATACGATAGGGAGCGCTTCGTCGTCGAATATGAGTCCCCTCGACTGTAGCACGTCTTTCACTTTCAGGCGCGCTTTTCCGCCGTGTCGTTCCGCGCACGCCATCTCGCAGACGCCACAGTTTTCGCATCTTTTCAGATTGACGGTCACTACCTCAGTCATAGAGTCACTCTGCTCTTCGCGCGGGGTTTAATAGCCGACAGCGGCATGTTGCCCCTCTTTCAATAAGTATTTGTAGGCGCTTATCGCAGCCTTTGCGCCCTCTCCGGCTGCGACGATGATCTGTTTTTCGGGAACGGTGGTAACATCGCCTGCTGCGAAAATGCCGGGCATACTCGTTGCACAGTTGTGGCTGACGACGATCTCTCCATTCTCGTTAAGCGTGACGAGGTCCCTCACAACGTCCGAATTCGGAATCAGGCCGATTTCGATGAATATGCCGGTTACCGGAAGTGATACCAGTGAGTTTTCAGAGAGGTTGCGGAAGACCGCTGCATTGACTACGTCGTCTCCTTTCACCTCGGTGAGCTGATACCCAACAAGTAGTTCTACGTTTGGGGCGTCGCGGACTTTCTCCAAATATACCTCATCTGCCTTCCAAGGGCTTCGGCTGATGAGATACACTTTTCGCGCAATGTTCATTAGCTCGTACCCAGCGGTAACGGCGGAGTTCCCGCCGCCAAGCACCGCGACGTCCGTGCCCATAAAAAGTGGCGCGTCGCACGTAGCACAATAGCTAACGCCGCGACCAACGAATCTCTCTACACCTTTGGCATTGAGCGTTCGTGACGTTTTTCCCGTGGCAATAATAATCGTTTTTGAGCGATACTCTTCGTCTGTCTCGGTGCGAGCGACGAATGCGTCGCGTTCTTTGCTTACGCTTTTTACTTGCGCGAAGGTTCGTTGGACGTTGTACTTTTCTACCTGCTTTTCGAAGCGATCCATTAAGTCTGGGCCTGATATGAACTGATAGCCCATGTAGTTTTCCACGTTGAGGCTGTAAAGAACCTGACCGCCGATGTTCTGGGTAATCAGCCGTACGTCCAACATCTTTCGCGTCGCGTAGACTGCTGCGGTCAACCCCGCGGGGCCGCCGCCAACGATTATCAGGTCGTGCAGCGTAGCGCTCTGTTCCATGGTGGATTCCGAAATGAGATTTGCGCGAAAGCTTTTAAGAATATTGCTTGCTACCGTCGATCGTCACACAAGGAAACTGGCGTCGCTGCGTTGAGAAAAGGTAGCGGGGGCCGTTTGGACCTCACCTACTCGTTGGTGGGACACTTTCGTCATCTGCAGTCGGCGTTTGCGGCGGATCTTCAACCGTCGGTTCCTGACTCTCGCTTTCGATGCTGCTGGATGCCTGTTTCTCCTTCGGTCTTGGCCGACGTTTTATTTCGCGCTCACTCATCGTGTCTCGAGAAAGCCTGTCCGTCACCACGGTGTCCCAGACCTTGCTCATCGTGATGGCGGAAACAGGACAAATCATCGCACACTCACTGCAAAATACACAGTGTCCAACGAAGATGCGCACACTTTTCTCAGAGGCACTTGTCCGCAGTGCGATGGCTCCGGCAGGGCACACTTTCCCGCAGCGTCCACACAAGATGCATTTTTCGGGGTCAATGATCGGCGTCCCACGGTAAGCTGCCGGGACTTCAACCTCTGACGCGCTCCGTACGGTTGCCGTTTTGCCCGCTATGCCGACTGTAAACGAGCGTATCAGATCTTTGAGGAATCCTGAAGTCATTCTAGAGCCCCGCCCATCCGAACAGGAAGTGCATGTACCGCACGCCGGCCAGATACAAGATGAGGTCTGCGACTGCGAGCATCGTAGGAATGGTCCAATAATACCTGAGCACGCGGGTGACACGGGTTCTCGCGGTAGTCGCCTGCCAAAACGCAATGAAGGCGCTGACGAGCAATGCTATGATCGCGAATTGAATGATAAGATTTATGACGGGCTCGAAGTGGTAGATTGTCGTTCCAAAGAACACTACGGCTATGAGCGACGCGTAGAGAAATGTCTTAAGCCACTGCCCGAGCTGCAAAAGGGCGAGATTTGGTCCCGAGTACTCGACGTATGGGCCAGAAACGATCTCCGTCTCGGCTTCGGCGATGTCAAAAGGCTGAACTGCTGCTGCGGCAGGCAACGTCCATATTGCAGCGATCGCTGCGAGCGGCAAGACGGTGATCCACGCGGTCGCCGATATCGTAGTTAACTGGAACGATCCTGCCGCGAGAGCGACCGTCACCATGGCGACGATGAATGGGGCTTCGTAGGCGATCAGGAGCGCGACCTCGCGCGCAGCGCCGATGGCGCCGTACGGGCTTCCGCTGGCCGAGCCGCCGAGGATCAGGGCAATTGGCGGTATTGCGAGGAGGTAAATCACCAATATGAGATCGCCCGCGCCGACAGCCGATGTAGAGGCTGCCAAAGGTATAACCAGCGCCGCGAAGAGCATAGAGGCGACGCTGAGGATCGGCGCGAGGTTGAAGAGCAAGGGGCTTGTCACATTCGGCGTCAAACTCTCTTTGCCCATCAGTTTAAAGAAGTCGTAGAACGCCTGGAAAATGCTTGGACCTTTGCGGAACTGGCTGTGCGCCACAACGATGCGGCGAATCCCCTGCAGCAGCAAGGCAGCAACAAAGGCATAGACTAGCGCGACGACTATTGAAGCGATCATCAAATCCTCCCTGTTTTCAATTCCTGTGCGCTGACGATCTTGCGCTTCCCGTCTTTTATCACGGTCATCCGATCAGTACAGCTGAAGCAGGGATCGATTGATGCGGCGATGATAGGGATATCGGCTACTTGACAGCCGATGAACTTCGGCACGTAGGAGGGGATATTGGCGAGCGTCGGGGATCTGATTTTTATGCGCTCGAAGAACCTCGTGCCATTCGTCTCCGTGTAGTGGATCAGTTCACCACGGGGGGCTTCAACTCGGCCGACGCTGCGCCCTGGAGGTATCTCACCGAACTCAACTTGGATCGGCCCATCAGGCAGGTTCGCTATAAGCTCCTTGGTGAGCCCAATGGATTGTTTGAGCTCGGCCAAGCGCACCAGTGCCTGAGCCACAACATCCCCGTCTTTTGCTACTTGTGGCTCGAGATCGAAATCGCCGTACGCTGCGTACTTGCACATGACGCGCGTATCTTCAGCAACGCCGCTCGCACGTGCGTTCGGACCCACCGCCCCTAGACGGATCGCGTCCTCTTTGGTTAGGCAGCCGACGCCCTTACATCGTTCTGCGATGCTGCTGTCCTTCAGAACTGATTTGGTGATCTTGTCAGCAGCGGTGTCGAGATAGGTGAGGACACCTAGCGCGGAACGTGCTTGTTCATCAGAGATATTCCACTTGACGCCGCCGATTTGGTTACATCCGTGCATCACCCTGTTCCCGCTCAGCATTTCGAAGAGATCCATGACCTTCTCCCGCTCGCGCCACGTGTACATGAACAAGGTATGATAACCGATTTCTTCACCCGCGATTCCCGCCCACAGCATGTGCGAGTGAATCCGCTCGAGTTCTGCGTAAATCGTCCGTATGTATTTTGCCCGCGCAGGTACCTCGATGTCAGCGATGTCTTCAACGCGTTCGACGTGGTTTAGCGGGTGGGCGTGTGAACAGATGCCGCAGATACGTTCAACGAGATATACGACCTTGGAAAATGGCCGCTCTTGGCAGAGCCGTTCGATGCTTCGATGGTTGTAGCCGATTTCGTAGTCGACGTCCACCACCTTCTCACCCTCTACTTCAAACAAGAATCTCGCAGGCTCCTCCAAGGCGGGGTGACTTGGCCCGATGGGGACCTTCAACTTCGCAAAGCCGCGGTCGTTGAGCTCTGCCAACGGTTATACCCTCCTGAGCGGCGGCGTCGGATCGTTATATTTCGGGGGCAGTTCGAGCGGCCTTGAATCAGGAATTCCGATCACGTTGATGCCAAGTAAGCCGATGAGCTCTCGCTCATAGAGCACTGCGGCGACAAAGTGGTTGGTAATCGTTGGGACGCTTGGAGTGTCATAGGGGAGATCCACGATGACGGTGTGGAGCTCAGCCGATACGGCAAAGTGGTACAGCACTTCGAGATGATCTCGCGCATCTTTGCCGGTAATGGTAGCTATTCGTGCCCCCTCCTGCTCAAGAAATGCGAGTGCTACATCGAGGTTGTCGAGCGCCACACGGTAGTATGAGTTTAACCCCTTGTGACTCGACTCTATGACATGTACTGCGTCTTCAAGCGATCGCTTCATCGTCCTGCCTCGGGAATGTTGTCTGATGAGCGGAACTTCGGATCGATGACCGTTTCCTTTGACATCGCTTCGTCAAATCGTGCCGTAGGTCGAGCGCCTCTGCCTCGTCTCTTTGAGTCGAGCATCTTTGCCGCGGTTCGGATGCCTGATAGAATGTTGAGCGGCCGAGGAGGGCAGCCCATGACGTAGACGTCGACGGGGATGACCGTGTCAAGGGGCCCCGTTAGTGAATATCCGCCATCAAAGATTCCGTTTGACGTGGGACAACTTCCCACCGCAACGACGGCTTTCGGATTTGGAATCTGGTCATAGATCATCGTCAAGCGGTCCTCCATGCGTTTGGTAATGGGGCCCGTTACCACGAGCACATCAGCGTGCCGCGGAGACCCAACGCGCAAAACGCCGTAGCGCTCCGCGCTGTACCGCGGATTTTGAATCGCGAGTACCTCAATATCGCATCCATTGCACGATCCGGTGTTTATAAAGTAGACCCACGGTGACCTTGCTCGAAACATCATAAGCCTCCCAGCACAGCGAGTGACACCTTGTTGATTTGGTCCACGATTGCTGTCGGAAACACACCCATCAGCACACAAAGAACGCTCAAGATAATTATAGGGATTATTATATAAATAGATAGATACGACACCGTAGGCGCTTTTATCTTTTGATCAACCGTGAGGAAAACTCGCTGAAAAACTCTGATGTAGCCCGCAAACATAGGAAACGTCAGCACGAGCAACGCCACTGACAAGGCAGGATACAATCCTCCTTTTTCGAAGCCCGCTTGAAGGATCAAATACTCGCTGATAAAGCCGTTGAGTGGTGGAATCCCCGAGAGCGCGAGTGCGCCAATCAAGAACCCTCCCGCCACGATCGGCATCTTCGTCACTAAACCACCAAGCCCGTCGACATTTCGTTGCTTGGTGGCCGCAATAATTGCCCCCACACATAGGAAAACGAGTGATTTCATAACCATGTTATTAATTATTTGAAAAATCCCCCCCGTCAGCGCAGCAGATGATCCAATGCCAACCGCAAACAGTATAATTCCGGCTTGTTCTATCGATGAGTACGCGAGGAACCGCTTTAGGTCCTTCTGTGTGTACGCCATAAGGGCGCCCACCCCTACGGTAAGCACCGCCGTCACCGCGATGAACAACAGCACAACGTCAAGAACCGGGTGTAACGCAAACAAGAATCGAATGAGGATAAAAGCGGTGGCCGCCTTGACGGTCCCTGCCAAAAATGTGCTGACGGGTGTCGGAGCCTCGCCGTATGTGTCAGGAACCCACGAATGCATCGGAACGACGCCGATTTTCGTTCCTAATCCTATAAACAAGAAGAGGCTTATCAAAAGAACCGCGTTGCTCGATGTGCTTCCGAAGCTTCCTATGTTGAGCGTTCCGTAGTTGAGGAACATCAAGATGAGCGCGATCAGCGTGAACGAGCTTCCGATACTGTTTAAAACGATAAATTTTGTTGCTGCCTCAAACGCACGTCCCTTTCGGTAGGTCACAAGGATTGCCGTCGAAAGGGTGCCGATTTCCAAAAAGATGTATAGCGTCGCAACGTTGGTGCTGAGAACCGCCCCAGCTGTGGTACTTATGATGATCAAAAGGAGGGGGTAGTAGATGCGCCCGGCGTTTCCGATGTAAGGGAGACTAAACCAGGTGACAAACGTTCCGATAACGATCACCACATACGCTACCATAAGCCCCACCGTGGACAGCCCGGCCGTCGTTGCAAATGAATCGAGGCCGGCAGTCGCGCTTGTGGCGACAAACAAATTGGCGGTGAAAAGGACAGCGCTTAGGGTCATCCCAGTGACAGCTGCATACGCTGCTATTTTCGTTTTACGACCGAAAAGCGCGCATATCGCTGAAGCGATCAAGGGAATGGCCAAGGTGTATACGACATACATTTTGGTTCTCCGCTATCCACGCAGGTTAGTCAGCTTGCTACCGTCAATGGAGCCATATTCGGCGAAGTCCATCAGCGCTATCAAGGTTATTGTGAGTGTGATTAGAACCACAAACACCTCGGCGACTATGGAAAGCAGCGCGGTATTTGCTCCCCACACGATGAGAAGCGTTCCGATGTTCTCGAGGACGAGTATACCGAGCAGGAGCTTTAAGATGCTTCTCTGGCTCACAAGGATCAGAAAAGCGATACCGAAGAGCGCTATAAGCGCGTAGCTTTCGGTGGTCCGCCCGAGCGGAAATTGCGATTGCGCTGAAAAAGCTACTAGATACGAAAGTGTTAGGGTCAAAAGCGCTGCCGATATCAGTGGCAGCGTGCCAAATCGAGGCCAGGGCTGTTTTGTACGAGCGATGGCGAGTAGGATGATGATGGGCGACACGATCCCGAGCGCCGCTTTCACGAGCGCCCCTGTCAGATCGTTTTCAGTCAACAAGAATGCGGCGATTATCAAGTTTAGAGCGAGGAGTGCCAACGTGGCCCATTTGTCGCTTAAGATCACGATGAGAATCGCGCATATCACCCACAGGATACCAAACGCCAGTACGGTTTCCATTATTACCCCCTAAAAACTAAAAAAACGGCTCCAGCGAGGAGCAGCCAAACGAGTATCCACGTGGCATAACTGATCACGCTGCCGTTTTGTGCTCGGCGTAGTAATCTCGATAGCGAGTCCACGCCTCGCCCGATTGCGGCGTAGGCATAGTCAGGGTTAATCCAGCGCAATCGCTCGAAGGGCTGTGTCACTTGGTAAAGAAAGTGCCTTCCCGATGCATACACATATCCTTCAGGCAGCTCGTATCCGGCTCCGAAAAGCTGTTTAGATGCTGGAGCAGTCTCACGAGGTCGCCGCGTCAGGAATTCGTTAAGGATCAGACCGGCAAATATGGCCGTCAAAAGGAGAATCGCTGCTAGGGCAGGAGCAAAACTGGATACGCCTGGTATTTCGATATTGGTAAGCACAACCGCGGACTGTGTGACCACTGTTCCGCTGTACGGGACCTGCGTTATGATGGCGAGGGGGTATTGCGCGAAGACTCCCAAACCGACGCACCCCGCCGCAAGGATTACCTGTGGCACCCACATCGTGGCAGGGGCCTCGTGCGCGCCTTCCAAATCGGCCGGAAGCTGACCATAGAATACGCTAATCGTCGCGCGGAAGATGTAGCCTGCGGAGAGCACGCTCCCTGCCAGCACCACGATCACGAAGACCTGCAAGCCCGCAGTCGTCGCGGCGATGCTGCTCGAGTAAATGAGCCATTTGCTCACAAAGCCGACAAGAGGCGGCACGCCGGCAAGTGTCACGGCGGCGATGGTGAATGAAGCCGCGGTATACGGCATCTTTCTCGATAGCCCGCCCAGCTTGTTGAGATCCATTGTATGCGCTGTGCGATCAACGGCCCCCGCCCCCAGAAACAGGCAGGCCTTAAAAAAGCCGTGCGCAAGGAATTGCATTAATCCCGCGACGAGTCCTATCGGTCCGAAGCTGAATGCAAGGAACATAAATCCGAGGTTTGTGATGGTGCTGTATGCGAGGACCTCTTTCAGGTCGTTAGCGCGCATGGCGAAGGTAGCAGCCAACACCAAGGTGAATCCGCCGATGATGGCGAGCACCCACGGCCAGGCACCGGTAAATAACGGAAAGAGTCGTGCAGCGAGATATACGCCGGCGGGGACCATCGCTGCGCTGTGCAGCAACGCAGAAACTGGTGCGGGGCCTTGCATTGCGCTGGGTAACCACGAGAAGAACGGCATTTGTGCAGACTTGGCGAATATAGCGATGAGTGCAAGCGCGAGCAGGGTGTTCATTTGCCACGCTGGCGGCGTCGACGTTAACAGGGCGTTTATGTTAAAGCTGCCCGTCCACGCGTAGGCGCCGACAGCAAACAGCAACAGTGCCTCTCCCGGTATGTGTGTAAAGAAGAATACCTTTTTTGCGGCCTCGTTCTTTATGGGGTCAGCATACCAGAAACCAACCAAAAGGAATGAACAAATGCCCACGATCTCCCAGCCCATGTAAAAAACGACCAGATTGGCGGCGTTGACAAGCATCAGCATGCCGCCGATGAAAAACAACATGAGGAAGTAGTAACGTCCTCTTCCGCGCTCATTTTGCATGTAGCTATTTGAGTACCATATGATCACGCACCCCATGAGCGCCACAACGAGCGAGAACAGAAGGCTAAGCGCGTCGAAGCTGAATGAGAAAAGTTGCGCATTGTTGACAACCACGTTTGGCACGGCTGCGGTCACTGGTCCGGTGTACGCGACGGCAAGGACTGAAGCGAAGACAAGGGTAATGAGCGCGATAAGGGTCGAAACGTAGTCGACAATTTTTGACTGCGTGAAGCCGCCGAGAATCAGAGGCACGAGCGAAAGCACGGTAGGAGTGAATATTAAGGCGAGTAGAAGGTACGACGTCGATAAACCATCCATAGGACGACTCCGTTTGCGGGTCGTATAGATGTGATGGTTGCTTATTAAACTGACGCTTTTTGCGAGAGCGCTGCGCCCGTTTCGAAAGGGCAATGATCGCGTCACGGCCATATTGTCCGCTAAAAGCTTGTAAATGAGCTACGGCCATATTGTCCGCTAAAAGCTTTTAAATGAGCTATTATTATATTAATGATAGTTATATTAAATTCAGCGGCTTTGATTCTAAATCTAGGCCGTTTTATTTTTTATTTACTTTTTTTATAAAAAAAATGCACAGGAACTTTTAAATAGGAACCCCATCGTACGTTGAAGGCACTGAGCTACCATACCGAGGTGTTTAGTTGAAACATGCGAAAAGAAATGCTACTAAAGCGCTTTTTGTATTGGCAGTTTCATTGCTTGTTGCGGGGTTTGTAATTCCACCTGCTGCAGCAGCCAGTACGACTAACTCGGGGGGAAACAACGCCCAGAGCCTCATCGATGCAAGCGCGCCGCATACGTACGTCGATTTCAAAAGCAGCTGGGCGGGAGACACAGCTGCAACTCTTGCAAAATATGACGTCGTTGCCTTGGGCTACACCGAGACGTCGCAGCACATTCAAGCTATCAAAGCAATCAATCCGAACACCGTTGTTCTCGCTTATTTTAACCCGCTCTTTGGCGGCCCAGAGGGTACGCCGCACCCAGAATGGTACCTTCGAGATGCTTCAGGCACCACTCATTCGAGTGGGTACCCGAATGAACCCCTCATGGATTTGACCAATGCAGGCTGGAGGGCTATATGTGTCCAGATTTGCCAGAACGCCTTATCAAAGGGCTTCGATGGACTCGTTCTTGACAACGGTCTTACCTCCCCCAACGTTCTCTGGCCGGGAAGCTGGTCAGGATCAGACAGCCAATGGCAATCGAGCACAATCGCTCTTTATAAATCTGTAAAACAGGCAGCGGGGAACAAGATTGTAATATACAACGGTGCCTACTTCATTCCTGGGTACGTTGAAGCTCTCGACGGATATATGGACGAGGGATTTCCGTTTTATAAGGGCTGGGACAACTCGATCGGATACGCTCTCGACGCGTCTGCTAATGGCAAGCTAGCCCTTTTTTACGCCCAGGGCAGCGTGTCTGAGCGTTACTTCGTCTATTGTTCGGCGCTACTCACCGACGGTTACTTCTTCTACGCCCCGACAGGGATCACGTGGTTTAGTGATTACGGCATCCACCTAGGAACCGCCTTAAGCAAGGCTGAGAAGATGTCAGACGGCACGTGGCAACGGGACTACCAATATGGCACCGTCGTGGTTGACCCAAGCACTCAGACCGCACACATTGATTTGAAAACGGGGCAAAACGTGCAGCCCGCGGCAACGCCAAAAGTTACCACAACGGTAAAACAAGCAACGCCAACGCCAAAAGTTACCACAACGGTAAAACAAGCAACGCCAACGCCAAAAGTTACCACAACGGTAAAACAAGCAACGCCAACGCCAAAAGTTACCTCAACAGCGGTAAAATACGCGACGCTAACGCCATCGCTGACAAAAACAGTCCCCACGAAGGCAAAGGCCACCTCGACGCCCCGTCTTGTAGCAGCTTCCAAGCAGACATCCGGTCAGTCAAGCAGCTCAGGCTCGAATTCCCTGATAGCTGCGAAAAGTGCGTCTGAAATGCCAGACAATGCCTCGGTGCCTGGACTATCTGTTCCAGCCGCTCAAACGAGCGTTGCAAGCTCACCGCCGCAGTCCGTTCTAGAATTCTCACTGCTTGGGCTCGGAATACCGGCACTTGTCGCTGGGTCGATATACCTGCTGATGAGGCGTATTTGATCCCTACACGGGATCCTTCTTTTTCTTATTCAGGATAAGGCGTCAGAGCCTCAAAACCTCGTTATTATGAAGGCGTTTTGCATCGAATTGCTGCGGTTTTGATGTTTTTGTAACTTTTTGCAACGTCGGGCGCATTCAAGGCGCCGCACCGTTGCAGATACGATGGTCACAGTGGAACAAAGGTTTATAAACGCATCTTTGCTAATCTATCCAAACGGGTTTTTCAATGCGCATAACTTTGCTCGGTGGCACGGGAAACATCGGAGAGGGGCTAGCGCTTCGCTGGGCTCCAAAACACGACGTGGTCATAGGATCACGAAGCGCTGAAAAAGCTGAGGAAGCGGCAATTTCCTGCGAATCGCGACTACTCAAGGAAGGCACTACGTGCGAACTGTACGGGGAAGAAAACGCTCAAGCCATAATACATAGCGATGTAGTAGTGCTTGCGCTCCAGTATCAGTTTGCGATCCCGACGGCGGTTGCGATCAAAGATCAGCTAGAGGGTAACGCAATAGTCGTATCTCCGGTCGTGCCAATGACAAGAGATGGGTTCTTGCGCTACGTGCCCGCCGACAAGTATGGAAGCGCTGCCGTCGAGATACAAGCCATTCTTTCGAACAATGATGTCGTTTCAGCGTTTCACACAACGCCTGCGGCACGCCTGCTTGATCTCAAAGATGCGCTCGGCCTAGACGTTCTCGTGTGTGGCTCTGAACAGCCGAAAGAAACCGTTATGGAGCTGATAAATGACATAAAGGGGCTTACTCCCTTAGATGCCGGACCGCTTGAAGCGTCATCTATGGTCGAGTCGATAACGCCTCTTTTGATAAACGTATCAGCGCGAAACCGCCTGAAGAACAGTTCTATTCGCATAATCGGGCAGAGCATCGAATAGTAGCTCTACGCGCTATGCAAAATCTTTCCCGTCAACGCGTCTATTTTCACGCGTCTTTTTGAAGACTCACCCGCGTACAAGACCTCAAGAACCGGCGAGTATATGATATTTGCATCAGTCACCTCACAGCCAGGGTACAGTCCTCGTATCAGTCCTTTGAGTTGTTGCTTTGACAGCCTGGGCTTTATGACGTCTTCTGCGCGACCCTCTCTAAGCTTCAAACCATCAGTACTCTCTGAAACGAGGGTTTTTGGATAGCTTATATCATAGAGGGAGAAATAGAGCCCATCCTTTATGCCAATCAGGCGCTGTTCTTCCAGCTTCTTCAAGCTGGATTTGACGTTCTTATCGGGCAGAGCTTCGCGCAATTTCGCATAGGTGGTGCCGCTGCTGTCCAATATGAAATCCATCACTTTCAGTTGCGTTAGGCTGAGGTCGGCGAGAAGGTGTAGGTTCTTAGACTGCCGCCGCTCGCCGTTAGGGCTTAGGATATCCCCGGTAATGGCATCAATCAAGATAGTGTAGTCGTTGAACCTCACGCCTAAGAGTCGTTTCTTCATCTCTCGAACGGAAACCGAGAATATTGGCAGCATCAGCAGGTTGAAGTCATTGACTCTCTCATTCCTGCCGAAGAACTTCAAGTGCTTGTGCTTCTTGTTACTGTTTAAGGCGCTGAGGAGCTTGGTTTCGTCGAATGGTATATAATCAACCTTCTTACTTCCCGTCGTCGTATTAAGAGCAAGTCGCGCTCGCATGTGCTCGGCCTTGTCCAAATCCTGTGCTGCGCGAACGCCACCGTGCGGTTTGAGGTCCGATGCGTGCTCGGCCCGACTTTGAATGGTGGGGGTCGCCCCTCCGTGGCGCGTGTTCCGCTGCCGCACTTTGATGAACGAAGGATCAGCGATAGCTCCTTGGACGTAAAACTGTCCCGGTTCAAGTGCTGTCAGCTGGCGTGCA
>Ga0187884_10001024_pt1 | contig 26317 bp, 35 predicted proteins | sample June2016WEW_20_4_FD_132983 | JGI IMG/M metagenome (GOLD analysis project Ga0187884, IMG submission 132983) | Peatland microbial communities from SPRUCE experiment site at the Marcell Experimental Forest, Minnesota, USA - June2016WEW_20_40 | ecosystem: Environmental > Terrestrial > Soil >...
ATTATTCTATGGGCATGAAATAAACTAAGCATGTCTCCTCCTGGAATGTTCAATACTCTCATTTATTATAGTACGGTTGAACATATTTCACATAAGATGCAAGATAATCATTTGTCTCGCCCGCGCCCCCAGCCGTGTTATAAATGGTTTTCCAATAATTTGCTTGCCCTTCAATATCATTCAAGGCAGGTAAAGGCGCTGATGTTCGATAATATTTGACTCTCGCCATGCACGCAGCATATCTAAGATTATAAACAAGAAGCTCATCCCAGGGAATCGTTCCAATATTCTGCCAAGCCATTCCGCAAACAGAATAAATTTTTGACGCCAAATCAGAATGAAATCGCAAATAATTATTATGTATGTCAGCGTGCGTGGCTGGCTCAATTTGAAATAAACCAAGCGCAGGGCCAGACACCTGTTTTAAATTACTACCCATTCCACTTTCTTGTGCACAGGTTCCGGCCAACAGCTGAACTGCTGCTTCGCCACCTAGTGAAATCCCACTCAAAGCTGGCCGGATAATTAAGTCTATAACATCTTTTACATAAATTCCCATTCAAAGCTCCATAACTTTTAACTCTATTCCCTCACGCATACTGTAGCGTTTCTCGCACACCAATTTCACCACTTGACCATCATCAAAATAAATAAGATTGTTCATCGAATCCATGCACAACTTAACCAAATTGTCTATATCTGGACGACTTACTTTGTAAAGCATATCCAAGTCTGCCAATAACTTATCCTTTTTAGACATTTTATTGGGAAGTTGGTAATTAAATCTGATTTTCACAATGACCGGCTTGTCGGTAATATGAATTTGTTTTTTGCATATCTCATTTTGGATCAAAAGACGAATATCACGCTCTGCATTGCGCGTCTTTGCAGTATTGTAAACATTGCCTGACTTGGTCATCCGTGGCCTGGCTTTTGGAGTCGGACAAACGTCCAAAAACATATCCAGCATATTCATAATCCCATTAAGGTATTATGAATTGTACCTTAATCGTTCCACGGGGAACAGTGATGTTTATTAATTTAAAATGTTAGAAAATCCAATAAAAAACAGAGTTATTATAGAAAAAATCCCTCCAAGGATGGCGACTGAATAGAGAATGGTTGACCAAAAGTCTTTAAAGCCTTTATTGTTAATTTGGTTGATTTCATCCCAAGAAAGATTGTTTTTCGTATAAAATTTTGGCTCAATTGTGCGCATTAAATAGTCCTTTAAAAAATAGGGTGCTTTGAGTATAGCAAATTTCACATAGCATTGATTAGTGTCGAAGTTTAAGCTATTCTGATTATAGCTTTTTAACCCAACCTAAGGATTTTGCCATGTCAGTATTTATCCCCTCACCTACCGCATTTGCAACAGTTCCAAGCTTTTCATCACCCAATTTTGTGTCCGGTTACCATATTGTACCCACAGGCAATACCACAATGACTGTATCAGCAGGCTGTGCCCGTGCCCTAACAAATGATTTTATAATTCAATACCCATCATTCTCAGCCAGTCTACCCAGCAACATCACCGTAGATGTCAGCACAGTCGGTTTAAATGGCTGCTATCCGGTTTCAATTGCTAGCTTGGGTCTAACCTACAATCAACTTTTCCCAGTTTATGTAGTGACTGATACCTCCGGAACTTATGCAACCGGCTCTACTACCGCCAATGGCCCTTATGTTGTCGTGGCTACCGGCAATAACTTCCTACCAGCAGGCATGAATTCATTCTGTCGTATCGGTTGGGTTTGGATTTCCGAATCTACCAGCTACATTCTTCCAATGCAGCAATCTGGTAATGGCAACGAGCGTGAATACTTGTTAAATGCGCCTATTACTGTGTTAAGCGGTGGTACTGCTACGACTGCAACTGAGGTTGATTTGACCTCCACAACCGGTATACTGCCTCCAAATCGTAATTCAAAAGTGAACTTCAATGTCCAATTAACCGGCACCAGCACTTCTAGCTATGTTTATTTGCAACCTGAAAACTTCAGTGCTTCTGGAGCAACAGGCACAACTATCCTGACGCCAGTGGCCAGTCATGCTTTGGGCGTAATGGTTGACATGGTAGTGGGCACAGATTCATCTACAGGCGATGCAGCCATTAAATATCTGGTTGATAGTGGTTCAGCAGTGACTATACAGGTTGCTGGTTTCACTGATTCAATTGGCAACTATCTCGCTTAATATTCGTCTGGTTTTTCTGGACGAAAGAAAATACAGGGTTAACAATTATTGCTAACCCTGTTTTCTGTTGCTTGAAATTAAGCTGTAACTTGTTCATACCCTATAGTTACGGTCAAGCTGCCTGCCGTGTAGTCAGTTGTACCACCGGAATATTGCATGTACAGGTTAGCGCCTGCCACTGTGCTGGTATTGATGCTGACAGATGCGGGCCAAGGCAATGCGACAGCGCCCCATCCGGCATTGACCAATGTTTGAATATCAGTAGCTGGAATAACGCTATAAACGTTAGTGCCATCGGTAATTGACAATAGTCTGTCACCGCTGCCACCAGAAAAGTTAGTGCCCACCAAATTAAGCCATAATTCACGCACTTTATATTGAGCGGTACCATCAGCAGCAGTAATCAAATTAACCTTTCCTGCCGTAGCCAGCGTTGTGTGAGTTGCCGTGACATCGGCATAGATTGGATAGCCAGTAGCAGAGATTGTCAGAGCGCTAGCAGCGGAGGCGATTTGAGTGCCGGTGCCTGCTGTTAATCCCTTGAGCTGGATATTATTAGAAGCAACAGAAGTATAAAGACCAGTACCCCCAAGATTAGTTGCTCCTAAAACTCCATTATTGGTAATAGTCACGTCGGTTGTGGTATTGCTAATAGTCATGCCAGTTCCGGCATCAAGTGATTTAAACTGAAGCACAGAACCAGAATTTTGAGCATAAACGCCTGTACCTGAGCCTAGATTTGCCCCAGTGACATCAGAAGTATTTGTTCCAGCAATCGCAACTAGGGTAATAATTGCGCCACTGTAGGTTGCCATGAAAATAGCACCCTGAGTGAAGTTATTATAGCAACAAGTAATGGAGTCACCAGGTTGAATGCTATAACCAGATTGTGCTGCAATTGGATTGATATAACCGGCTGATGTAATAGTTGCTAAAGAGTCAGCAGTTACATAACGAAAATCTTGGGGAGCAACGCCACCAGCGCCTATGCTTACTAAAGTTAAAGTTCCTGACATTTTAAATTCTCCATAAATTAATAATTGTTTGTCTTAAGACATATTAATCCCAGCAATTGGAACCAATGTACTCGCGCTTGTTTCAGCATTAATACTGGATGCGAAGACACATGATTTAGTACCATCGCCGTAGATTGCTTGAAATAGGTCGCCGTTGTTTAATACTAGACCTTGGCAAGTGACATTAGAGTCAACATAGCCTTCAGTGGTGATTGTTGCCAAGTCGTCGTCACAAGTCATGGCGTAATAACTCGGTATGCCTGCTCCCATATAAAACATGGGGGTACAAAAGTTTAATGACATTTTTTAATCTCCTAAATTGTTAAGCGTATTCTGTGATGATGATGACGCCTGAAGTACCTGCTCCGCCTGCTGCACTCCCAGCCGTACTGACGCATATGCCACCGGAACCCCCCGAACCATATCCCGAGCCATCAGTTCCAGCAACGCTGGCGGCTGAATTCCCAAAGACCGTAGAAGATGAGCCACCTGAACCAAATGCACAGTCACCGCCCGCACCTGAAAAAGCGACTGAAGCTTGGAACATTACTCCTGAGCGCCCTGGGGCTCCGGCTATACCTAAATCAGCGGTGGTTGCAGCGCCTCCCGCTGCCCCAACTACACTAAATCCTGTAAATGTCGACGATGAATTTGTAGCCGTTCCACCAACTCCCCCACCCAAATTTAGCTGAGCCCCAGCAGTTCCGAAAGTCGTTGCGCCTCCCGTCCCACCAGTGTTTCCTGCTGTTCCTGCGCTTCCAGCCGCTCCCACAGCATAGCTTAATGTAGCTGCTGCTCCCCAATATTCGCCATAAGCTCCAGAGCCCCCAGATTGCCCCATTCCTCCTGATGCTGTACCTGAAGTACAGCCACCACCACCACCACCGCCCCCGACAGCCCTAACCCAAATCCAGTTTGCGCCTGATGTTGGCGTATATGTGCCAGAGCCAGAAGTAAAAATTTGTTGGCTAAGCACAGTCCCAGAGCCTGGGCTTGCAGTCTGAAAGGTTGGCAATGCGCCCGCACCATTGGACTTGAGATATTGTCCAGAGGTTCCGACCGATGCAATGCTTTGCACTGCACCTGTGCTGGTTGTCCCGCCACATATCACAGCATAGGCGGTAAGAGAGGCATCCCCAGTACCGCCAGATGCAACGGGGATGGGTGTATTTGCTGTATCTAAACTTGTTTGAGCTACCATTTTATTTCCTTATGCGACTACGAGGCCGGATGAAGACGAACTGAAAACAGCCCATGTTGAATTGGCCACAATCCCCACAACAAGGATATTGTCATACCTGCTTGCAGCACTTAAAGAACCACCAGAAGATGTTGTGCTTCCTAAATAAACGATTGTTCTACTTGCGCCCGCTCCCAATTTCCATAAGCCCGCGCCTTGTCCCTGGATGGCAATCATGTTTCCTGCAGCAAATGTAGTGGGTAGCGTTAGGGTTTGCAGACTTCCGCCAGTTAAAACATAGCCAGTCGAAATTGCCCCTGTAATTGAGCTCGATGCGCTTGATGCCGAAAAAACAGGAAATGCTTGTGAGGAAAAAGAAACATTCCCCGACGAAGCCCCTGTCAACAGACTATTTGTCGTGCCCGAAGAAGTCCCAAATACACCCGAATTATTTACGGTTACTACTGCTGGCCCTGATAAATTTGATTGACCTGTCCCGCCCTGATTAGCTGGCAAAGGAGTAGTAGCGTTTGCATTAAGGGAATTAAAAATACCTACGGTCATTTCATCTCCTATGCTGCAATTGGATTGCCGCTATAGGCAATTACTTGGAATGTTGTATTAGCCACAGTACAGATCAACATGACACTATCAAGTGCCTGACTTGATGTTAATGTTCCAGTAGCTCCTAAAGTAGTAGCCAGGTTTCCACCAAATATTCGCTGACCTGATGCTTGTGTTATTTGCCATCCGCCCGAAGAACTCCCAACAATTTGGAATATAGATCCTTTTGTGACAGTTGTGGGCAGTGTGTAAATAACCTGTGTAGACCCATTATCAGTAAAATATAAATTATTGACAGAAATAGCCTGAGGAGTCGAACCAACATCAACAAAAGTTAGCCCACCTCCACCGCCCGCTGCCTGAAACGTGGGCAAAGCACCCGCACCATTACTGGTTAGCACTTGCCCAGACGTTCCAACACTGGCAACAGGTTGCAGCGCAGCAGTGGAGCTGGTACCACCACACACCACAGCATAAGCCGTGGTCGAGGCTACACCTGTGCCACCGTCTGGAACGGGTAGCGCTACCGTTCCAGTATCGAGTAAAGTATTCGTACCCGTAGCCATTCAACTACCCCTTAAGCACAAACAAGACCACTGCTAGGCCCGCCAGCTACCATTGACCAGGCTGTATTGGCTATGATGCAACGGAAAGTCGCAGAGTTATAGTTACCAGCTGAAGTAACGGTGCCGGCTACAGATGAGTTGGTTTGGCCCACATGGATCGTCTGCCCAGTGTTAGCAGTCAATATCCAACCACCAGCGCCTAATCCGTCAACGCCCACAATTTGCCCAATAGCCGCAGTGGCTGGCAGTGTGATTGTGGTTTGACCAGCATTAGCGACCAGATAAACGGTGTTAACAGCAGCCGCTTGGGTTGTGCCAGCGATGCTGACATATGCGCCACCGGTTGGATTAGACCAGACTGGCAAAGCACCGGCACCGGCTGAGGTAAGAACCTGGCCTGCTGTGCCGACACCTGAGACTTGTTGCATAGCACCGGTTGCGGTTGTACCCGCTGCCATGAGTTCATAAGTAGTTAGGGTTGCTAATCCTGTGCCGCCTTCAGAGACGTTAACTGGGACTGTCCCAGTATCAAGCATTGTGTTAGTTCCGACAGCCATCTGACTATATCCTTATGTTAAGTGAATTGTATGCTGGATGAGCCAGCGGTCATTAATTTGAATTCGACATTTGCGGTGACACAGACGACTGCACAGTTGTCATATTGAAGTTTGGAGCTAACTGTTCCGCCTGCGCTAGAGGACGTTGATAAAAATCTCAGATATTGCCCACCGCCTGCTTGGATTGTCCATCCGCCTGCGCCTAGACCTTCAATATTAAATCGAAAGCCTACGGGGCATGTAGCGGGAAGTGTGAACGTGGTTAGCGAGCCATTTAAAGGGATATAGTTCACATTGTTTTGGACTAATTGTGATGTTCCAGTGACTGAGACCCAGTTTGTGTTTGAGTATAGGGAGAATTGAATGGGACTGGTGCCGATGACGATGGGATTTGGATCTGTCTCAATCCAAAATGTCAGCGCATTCTGATCTCCAGCAATAATCGCAATAAAATCGCCTTGCATAGGATTTCTGACTGAGCTGTCATAATCGGTCGCCCGAGTAAGAACCCAAGCCGTGGCGACATCTCCGGCGACTGTAACCACATATACACCGTTTTGAAGAGGTGCCACTTGATTGTTAACCAAGACTCGTTCACCAACTGCGAGGGTTACGCCATCTATGACCAGGGCTTGGATAGTTCCGGCATTGGTTAAGGTTGCGCCGATTCCGTTATTGGCTATGCCGTTATCATAAGTTGCGGTTAGGGGCGCCGTGGTGGCCACATAGGCAGACTGGATATTGCTACCTGAACTTATACCAAGGATATATTGGGATAGTTGTGCGACTGTATATTTATAAGTTGTTCCGCTAGGACTTTCCGTGTAATCGACAGTATTTGTTGCCGGATAGACATCTGTCGATAGCACTGCTGCTCCGAGTGGGAGCTGGCTAATGGGTATTGAATCGTATCCAGCTGCGCTCATGGCTACCGTCCTTAGTTATTCGTCGGAACATCATAATAAGTCACAGTCAGATAGGTGTCTGCTTGAGGACTTAAGAACTGAATTGTTTGCCCTGCGTAGACAATCCTTGGGCTTGGATTAAGTTCTGATGTATCAAGTGTAACAGTCCCTGTGGGAACTACAAGGGTAGTTGCAGAGCCTGATTTAACAAATAAATCGGCTGCTTTTGACACCCCAAAATAGGCAATCATTTTGCCGTTTGCAGAGGTTGGAACGGTGAATGTTTTGACAGTATTAGTAGTCAAAAGTGCAGTTTGGGTATAGGTTGGGAAATCGAGGCCGGTCAAAGTACCTGAGGTAAGCTGGCCATTGATATCGCGCATGATGTGTAATGGAGTTGACATGGGTTTTCCTTAATATCTGATTGCGTAATTGACGAACATGTTGACGGGTCTTGTTTCACTACCGCCAGAGGATGCTGTGGCAAGTGTAGACGAGGTATTAGTGTTAGTCTGAGAAAAGCGTCGATTAGATGTCACAGAATAGCTTGTAGAAACATCATTCGGATGGCCATGTTGCTGGAACTGATCGAACTCAAACGTACCATAGTTAGCGCCCGACAGACCGGAAATGCTTGACCAGCGTTGTGCAACATCAAAATCCCAGACACCGGTTGGATCATAAGACCTGAGGAACATACCTGGGCCAGGGACTGCATATTGATAAGCATTAATGGCTTGCAATGTTTTGGTGGCAACTGTTGTGGTTGTTTCACCTGAACCGTTTAACTGAACCAATATTCCTGTTGCATTGGGGATATTCGGATCTGTTCCTAATGTTCCCAATTTATACCAAACATAGAAATGTGTTGGTGATGCAGGATTAGTATAAAATTCCCAATACCATGTAGCTTGAGAAGCAAAACTTGGAACTGTTGACACAACAAATTGAGTACTTTGCAAAGCATTCAGTGTTTCTCTAACAATGTTAGCAACATCTTGAGCAGTTGCAGTTGCAGCAATAAAGACTTCAATCAATGGAGGACTTCCTGAAACTGTTGGAACTGTTTCAGTTCCTGTGTTAAACCACATTCCATTTATAACTGATGTTACTGAATTGGGAAATGTAAAATATTTTCCTGCTGAGCCAGTCACAAATGTAGACCCTCCCACGGCCAGGATAGTATAGGTGGAAAGTGTTTGAGAAAGATTTTGATTGATAACCGATCCAGTGTATGGGTTTAGAATATTAATCGTAAATCCAGATGTACCTGGATCAGGAGCAGTAGTTGCACCAAAAGATGTAGCGTAATAAGCAAGTAAAGTATTTGCAACATTAGAGACGGCTAAAATACCCATACTAGCCGAACCTGTCGTAGATCCATTGAATGTCGGAATAGTGGTAAATGCCCAGACTGTATTACCATCAAATGCTGCCGTAGAACCCGTTCCAAAAGCATTGAATGGCAATCTTAAAGTTATCGGACTTCCGGCATAGGCATAGCATGTAGCAAAATCTGCACCCGTTCCAAAAAGAGGAATATTGGCTATTGGTGAATTATCCAGCAGGAAAGTGCCCAGTCTTGAGTAAGGAATACCAAGAGCACTATATTCAGAATTAATATAGCTAGAAGCATCAAAGGTCATTAGATTAGTAGTGGCTAATGGATCTGATGGAGCCGGTATGGCAGCAGGCAATGTGATTATTTGACCAATAGAACTTGGGTCAAAAATCATCCCTGACTTAGTCAAGACCAACGGTAGATACAAATCCGACCCATCGGGATTAGGCGTTGGCATCCATCCTGCTACACCCCTAGTCAGCATATCCGCATTGGTTTGCGTAGGGAATGCCACTAGAGCAGTAGTCAAACCATAAGCGAGGACAGCATCGGTAAATGTAATATTGAAAGCTGTATCGGTTGGGAACGATATATCTATCGCGATGAAGTCATCACCGTCAGGCCCTACGTTATAGCCTGAGCCCGACCCAAAGTTGATTGGGAAGCTGAAGAAGGTTCCTTCTGTGGTAACTTGTCCAATTTGTTGATCATACGCAGGACGTGGGGTTCCTCCAGTACCATAATAGGCCACGACTTCCACGACAAAGGGAACTGTAAATGTGGATTTCATCCAGAACCCATAAGTATAAAGACCTTGGTCGCTAAACTTATTCACGTCTGGAAATTTAATCCGAATGTCTTTCAGAACTTCATTTCCAACAGGAACAGTACACGCAAAGTTAATTGAATAACGCGGGGATTCCGGAGGATTTTGAGTATACGCATTCTCAATAAAAGTCAGCGTATTTGTTGACGTTGCTCCAGAATCAAGTTCAATTGTCCACCCACCTTGAGCGATGACATTGGTTCCAGGCAATAAGACATTGTCAGGCAAATCAGTATGTGCTAAGAATTGGCCATTCGGGATATAGTTAAAAATACCATTTTCATTATTGGTATTTGAGTTTGTTGCAGAAGGATAGGGCCATGCTTGCAAGGTGAATTGTGGGACACCTGTTGCACTTTGAACAACCACGTAATATAGTTCTGGCTCACCTTCAGCATTGTACGGGTACCAGAGGGGGACAACGTTATTGCCGTTATTATCGACTATGGTGCCTTCTGCGCTTAGTATGATTGGATTGGGCAAAGGAACATAAGTGTAGTTTGCTTGATTGCCTTGTAGTTGATAGGTATTTTTGGGGGTAGCGCGATTGATGTCGCTGTATGTGAATATCCGCCCTCCTGAGAGAGGTTCCCCAGTATCTCGGTCGACGAAAAAATATTGTAATGGTGGAGATGCGATGTATAGTGGGTTTGTGGACATTTTATTCTCCGTATGTCTGTATTTCTGTTGCTTCTTCAGGATTGCCTTTGCCCAATTGCTTTAAGAACAATTCTGTTGGCTTTGCTGCAACTTTTTCAGCTCTTCCATACCATTTTCGAGCAACTTCTTTTTCTTTGGCTCTACTTAATGGAGTTCCAACACCGCCAACCAATCCAAGCAATGCTTTAATTTTAAATTGATTTTGAAGCAAATCAGATTTGGCAATATCTTTCTCAGCCTGACTTCTGATGGCTGCGAGCATGTGAGTATCAGATATTTCTGGATAGACTCCTCTCGCAGGAGATTCCATTCCTTGAGCAATTGACTGAGTCAATGGGCGCAACTCTACGGTGGGCAAAGCATTTCCACCAGCTGCACTCTCTATAATTGGGCTGGAATAAAAAGGTGCTACATTCTCAGCATACTTTTGATTTCCTAGTTCGAAAGATTTCTTTACTCCAGGAGATATTTCTTCTCCAGCAGTTTTAAACCCTTTTTGTAGATTTTTAATCATTTCATCATACTGATTTGATAGCTCTATATCACTTGGCCCTAGTCTCGATTTAGCTTTATTGAGCTCTCGTGTAATGTGATAAGCATTCTCAATGGTAGGTTCTTTTTTAAAGTCTCTTATCCATTCTTTTGCCTTGGGGGGGACAATTGCTTTCTTTTCTTCTGCCATTTTTAAAAAGTTATCTATTCCAGGAGCTGCCACATTCTTAGGGGGATTCATTTTGCCACCCAAATATTCAACCATGGAGTCGAACATTTCTGAATACTCTTCCTTTACTGATGGAGTTTCTGACCCATGCTTCTTTTTAAAATCTTTGCTGTTAAGATAATTTTGGAATTGTTTCTCAGGAGTTTTCCCCTTTATAGGGTTTGGATTTGACAGCATATCGGCGATCATTTCTTTCATTTCTTCTTGGGCATCTTTCCCATAATCTTTTTGAAATTGTTTAGATTTAGTATATTGTTCTGCGGCTTCTTCAAGACCAAGACCAGGAGATTTGACCTCTTTGATTAATGGGGTAGAACCAAGTCCACCCTTTTCAGTTTTCCCAACGAGCTTTTCCATCAATCCCCATGCCTCGTCTTTTGAAACATTGTAAGCTTGTGAAATCATGTCGACATATTTTTGAGTTGCAGAATCGAGACCAATAGTGTCTTTTAGCTTGGATATTTGATTTCCTGCGCCTTTTATTACTTTTCCAGTTAATGGGCCAACAGATTCGCCGAGTGCGGCATATCCAGCGCCCTCAATTGCTCCTCTTTCAGGATTATATGGGGCATTTGCGGCACCAACTGCGGCTCCTTGTCCAAGTGCGCTTATTCCTCTTGTTCCTAGATATTGAGCCATAGAAGAAGCACCTCTTCCTAGCTCGTAAGGTATTCCCTCACTGCTTCTAAAATCTTTAGGCTCAAGCAGTGGCGTATTTCCCATTAATCCAGCAACCTGTCTATCAATTCCTACTGCGCCATTGTATAAAGTGTTTGCCAATGAGTCTGCTGCCCCAATACCTGCCGCAATTGGAGGGAAGGTTTTTGCAGATTGTATATATTGATTGGGAGCATCCTGGTCATATTCTTGCAAAGAATTAAGTTTTTGCCTCTCAAGTTCATATTCAGTCATTTTAGACCGCCTTGTTCCATCAATTGTATCTTTAGATTTTGCTCTGCAATCGCTTGTTTTCTTTGCTCAGGCGTCATCTTTCGGATCTTTTGATTCCATTTCATAAGTTGATATTCAGGTTCTTTGAATATTGAACTTTTTTGAATCTTTTGATTCCACTCTTTTTCAATCTGATACGGATCTTGACCGCGTCTATCCGCAAAAAATTCTTGCTTTTCAATTTCTCTATTATTATTAATCTTATAAAGCGTTAATAATTCTTCTTTTGTATCATTATTAAGAGTTCTTCCTTGCAATGTTTTTACAATTTCTTGTCTATCGCCTTCTGATTGAGTTCCTTTTTGCTTTTGCAATTCTTTAAGAACAAGACCTGACTCCAATGCGTCAACAAGCTTTGCATCCATATTTAATGCTTTCAGTTCTCCTTGTAGCGCACCTTTTTGTATCCCAGGAACCTTTTTATAAATATCAAGAATTGTATCAATTGTTGCGTTTTCTTCACTTGCTAATCCAGCTTCTGAATTTATTGCTGCCATCCTATCTGCGTATACTTTTGCATCTTGAATACCAAATTCTTTTTCTCTAGCTAGTTCAGCACCTGATTTACCAAGTTCTTCGCGTGCAACAGCGATTGGATCTCTTCCGCCAGCAGCTTGAACAGGTGAAACTTCTGGGTAATTATTATTGTCTAATGCAGGATTTGCAGCTATCTGAGCATTTACACCAGCATTCTCCATGGGATTAGTTACCATATTAGGATTTGCCTTAGGCGCAATAGGAGGCAGACCATTCTGCCCACCATATGAAGCATAACCGGCCATTGGCTGGCCTCTTCCGCCTATTCCTTCAATGACATCTAATGTTGCAATATCTTTTCCACGTCCTGATCCAAGCAAACCAGGATTATTGTTCTTGATAATATTTTGATTGGTTAAAGCATTTCGATAATTGTTTAATGAATTCTGATTCTCAGGATACATTTCAAGCTCAAGTCTTGCTTTCTCTAGGTCAACTATAGATTGTTGATAATCCATCATTGCTTTTTGAGGGCCATACATAGCCTTTGTTTGATGGATATCAGCTTCACTTTGGGCATTTTGAGCCCAATAAGGAGCTCCCGCCTCAGTTTTCTCATTAGCCAATTGTTTTTCACGATTTTGACGCAAACCTAATTCGGCAGATATCATATCTCCAATTGGGTCTACTACTCCAAATCTTTGAGCCATCTTAATATCCTCGAATCAAATCCAATTGCCCAATGTTTGTCCACCATACGAACCAAGAAGAGCACCAGCAGGCCCACCAAATACTGCCCCTACACCCCCCAGACCAGCCGTTAAAGCACCTTGCCAGCCACCTTGCTCCTTACCCATCGCCAAAGACTTACCCAGCGCTTTCATCATCGATTCGTATTGAGAGCTAGACAAATCTGCTTGAGAACCATAAACATTACCAAGTCCTGAAGTCAACGAATTAGTTGCATTCAACCCACCCGTGTATAAATCCCGAGTTCCACTTAAACCTTTATTATATAAATCCGAATTTGCGTCGTAATAATTCCAGTAATCCTGATTAGTCAATCCTTGAGCTGTACGACCTGCTTGCTGCTGATGCGATTGCGTTCCCAATGCACCACCCATAGCCGCTGCTGAATTGACCCCATTCATGGCAGAATCATATTGATATTGATATCCAGGAGATTGCTCATATCCACCACCTAACAATTCCTGCATCGCCTGAGGATTGTTTAATAAAATTTGATACTGTTCCTCAAGCGTAGGAATAGAACGCTGTCCAGCCTCAACATACGGCGAATAATATTGCTTGTACATGTCTGCACTTTTATCCAGCCATTCTGAAGCCTCATTTCCCGCAAAAGGATTCCACATAATATTGTCCTTAAGTTAAAGTAAACGTCTTCCAAGTACCATCGATATTACCCATCATGGTGTTGTCAGTCGAATTATAAACAATGGCACCAGTAGACTTACTTGCATCGGTCAATTCTGCAATATTAGTCGCTGGCTGTTGAGGAACTACATATCCCTCATTCCCAAGATTCAATTGAACCTGGCTAATCAAAGTATTCATAAGATTAGACCATTCAGGGGTAAAATACCCATTCTCATCCACAACCTTACTATTAGTAAAAGTAGGTATATTCATAATGTTTCTCTTTCTCTCGCAGATATAACTCCATTGCTAATCGTTTTACGGAATTTGCTCCAAAATCTTAATTGCACAGTAAAGCTATTGGATATTCCCAATCCCCAGAATACCACTCTGTTCTTGCGATTTCCTAAGGTATTTAACTCTTTTCCATAGAATGAACCAAATGTCACACCCGCATCTTTAGAAATGGATAAATCTATTCTTGGAGCGTAATCAGGCAGCACCAGTTCAGTTTGTAAGAACACTCCCACATAGGTTGGCTCGGCCTCAGTAGTAATAACTTGACCGCCCTCAGTCGTGATATAACGTTGAGGCATTGACTTCCAATACGGATCCATCCCCTGCTCCATGATAAAGCTAAGAGAATTGGCAATAAATTGACTGGAATCCGCTTGCTCAGCCGTGTTGCATATGCGAATACACGGAATCATCTTCGCCTGTGACATCGGAATAGCCCCAGGTGGAGTATAATCATATTGTGTAAGCAATATATCAAACTCATATATATTGCCATCATTTAGGGAAACAAAATAATAAACATTATTGTAAAAAGCCACAGAATGAATAATGGAATAATTCATATTTTCATCGGTGACATAAAAGAAATCTTTTGTGTTGAAATCATATAACAGTGAAAAGTTATCACGTGGGTCAAAGAATGTGATTTGATAAAAAACATGTCCACCCAATTTATAAAAGAATGCTGTAGACGATTGCGGTGCGACAACTTCAGCTAGTTTGAAGTCAATACCATCGTTTGATATACGTTCAAAGGGGCCACCAGCACTCACCAAAATGGCTGGGCCTGCTTTTTCATTCACGCCAAGGAAAGCCACGTACTCATCCATTGTGGCGATAGTATTTGAACTGATGCAGCCATAATCGATGGAAACAGAACTTTGTCTCTGGTAAGGAAACAATTGCGCGCCAATATCGTTAAACAGTTCGGTTACGTTTTGACCGAAAACATAAATTAATGAGCCTTTACCTGGCGCACGAAGGACAGCCTCGGCAAAGTCAGGCTTTGTCTGAATGGCTCCATTCACTGATGTTGAGCCGGCACCCCAATCCCAGACCAATCCATCATTAGGCTTTGAAATAAACCATTGGTTAGTTGAGGTGTCTGGCACAATAAAGTAGCCATCATGGTATGTGACGTAACCAGGAATAATGTCTTGGCCCGTTATTTCGCTGTCGGGGAGTGTTGCCTTGCCATGAACCCCTGTTTTCCAGTTATAAATCCACAAATCAAGGCCATCACAAATGGCTATCTGATAATTTGAGTTTTCTTCAATGGTGACATCACCAAAATATGTTCCCAGCTCAAACAAGGTTGTTTCTTCGAGCGCACCCTCAGGCCCCTGGACACGTGAGACAACATTGTCTATCACGGTCACCATGAAGCCACCACGAGATGAGGCAAATATACCCCGACCTTTACCACCAATTTTGGGGGTAATGACTACACGATAACCAGGCGTTTGAATGAGTGTGTCATCTGAGACGAACATGTTATAAGTACGTTCAGAAGAGATTTTATGGTTACGTCCAAAAGTACATCCTCCCACAATTTTCAAAGGGACTTCAGATTTTGGGGGTGATGGTGCGGGGCGCATAGTCATTCTGTGTTGTGTTTCCTAAGATAAATTATGCCTTCCATCAATATATTTTCATCCTCATTGCAGAATCCAATGAACTGATTGCATTTGTGACATAAAAAAGCTCTAACTTTACCCGTTTTATGGCAGTGATCTACAGCAAGCCTAGATATTTCTCCAGGAGTTCTGCTCTTTCGAGTTTCATATTCTTTGCATATTGCGCATCTATGACCCTGAGTCTCAAGCATGTCATCATATTGCTTTTCTGTGAAATTGTACTTTTTTAAGATGTCTAACTTTCTTGAGCGCTCTAAATTCTTTTGTCTCTTTTTATTTTCTTGATTACGATATTTTTCTGGATCAATCAGTCTATCTGCTCTCACCTTTGCATTAATCTCATCTCTGACCCCTTTCTTTTCTTCGTCAGTCGCAGTTTCAATAAAAATTGTCTTTCTTTTTTCATATGCTCTAGCAGCAATGGCACTTTTGCACTGCAAACATCTAATTTCGCCCTTTCCATTAGGTCTATCTTTCCGTGGGTTAACTGAGACCTGGTCAATAGTTAATGGGCCATGGACTTTGCAAGTTTTGATAATTTCAGACATAGAAAATACTCCTAAGTTTTGATAACCAGGATTATAATTTAGTCCTCCATTTATATCAACATAAACTTGCAATTACTTTTAGACCTCCTATTTCATCCCTTTCAAATAAAGGATATAATAATATAATGGTGGCTTTAACTGGGCTTGCGCCACCCTTTGCCGTATGTTATATCGCCCCAATTCAATCCTCCCCCAGTTGCAAAATACTCCAACTTCATAAGAGTAAAATCAAAAGGGCTCAATGTACTCAAAGATTGTTCCATTTGCTCAAATGTCTTAACAACACTCAATGGAGGAGTAACAGAACGCCATTCGCATAGCCATATTGCCAAGCCATATTTAAGATAGGTCAAATACCATCCATCAAATAATTGACTTAAATCTTGATTCAAGCCCGTATTTAGCAGCGCAAACTTACCCGTAATTTGAAATAAATAAGGCTGCACAGGAAGAAAGTAAACATAAATGTTACAGCCACCAAGGCATCGCTCCATATGCCAGGTGTAAGGAATCGACTTCACTCCTTCAGCCCTGGGATATGCAAAGTATTCTTCTCTGCTAAGGTTTTCCATTTGAAAACGTACTGTTGTGGTAGACGTTTGATATGGATTAGTTAAAAAGAAAGTGAAAGTATCTATTTCAACTAGGTTTGGGATGAAATAGACTTCTTGTCCAATGACAAAATTGTCTTCAAACTTGGTGTAATATTGAATAAACTTTGTTTCTGCGCCTTTGATTTGCAAAAAATCATTAAGACGGTCTAACCCATCGTTGATTTCATCACCGGTGGTGAACTCATAATTGCGTCCTACAATACCGCTCAGATAATATGAGTCAATAATTAACTGACGAGTAGTGTAAGCAACAGCCATGAATTCCCTCCGTTAAACCCAGAGTGCACCAGCCCAATTGCCGGTGCACTTCTCGCGCCCTGGTTTACATACCAATGCCGTTGTTTTGGGTCAATGGGAAGAACATTGCCATGGAGTTTTGTGGAACCATGTCTTTGCCCCAAATCACGTCCCTTGTCCAGCCGTAAACGTTTTGGAATGGAATAACACCATAATACAAACGTACTGACACAGTGGTATCTTCATCGGTAGCCGTAGAGGATGGGAAAGGATAAGTACTTGGCAGCTTAGGCATAGCCACATACAAAGCATTATCAGACACAGCACAACCCACTTTAGCTGAAGGCACAAACTGTGCAGTCATGCCCGCAACGATGTTGATTGGGATGTTCTGATTCATATTGCCAGCAGTAGCACAAAGGGCAGGATAGATACTGGTTGTCACATGACCTGAACCATCTGAAGCCGCATCAGCAGTGATTTGTAACTGTACAGGCAAGCTGGTTTGGTTGTGGCCAGTCCAGGTTAGCCAGTAAGGAACAGTTGCCCCACCATAGTTAACGAATTGGCAATGGTCATATGCCTTAATAGCGTTCACATCACTAGTGCCCGCACCAGACCAAGTTATTTGGGTAATATTGTTACCTGTAGGGTCATTGGTACTAAGAACAGTCAATACGCTTGAAGGATAAGTTGCATTACCAACAGTACCTGAGAAGTGAATTGGCAGCAAGTTGGAGCTATAAAACTCGACCCCAGCCCAGTTACCCACCATCCAGCTCATAGCGTTTTCATTGTTTCGCTCAAGAGTGAATTGGTTTTGCATGGTAGAAACAATCGCAGGAATGGATTGAAGGTCAAGATAGACTTTCAATATGCCTGGGGCACTTGAGTATGAACGGAAATTAGCAATCATCTGAGCCAATTGTTGGGCAGAGTTGATTGGGTTAGTACCGTTACCGAAGAAACGATAAGGAATGGTTTCAAAGAGGGTTGTAACGTCTGATTCGACTTTAGAAGCCAGCTCTGCCATTGCGGCGTCGCCAAGACGTGTGGTGTATTCTTCAAGATTGTTGAATACGATTTGTTCAGCAGTACCAGCATATGACACGTTTTCTTGTTTGTTAACGGTCAATGTACGTGAGTTCTGTTGGATTTCTTGGAAGTTAACAACCAAGGAATCTTGAGACACAAAACGAGGCGGGGTTTCGTAGCTGACACTGGAGCCTAAATTGCCCGGGAAGTTTTCTGGGTCACGAAAACGAGTATTGGCCGTAGAAACGACGCAACAGTTGTTTTGGAAGATTTCCAAGTCGGCCATGTTCCAGGTCACAACTTGTTGTAAAATATTTGCAGGTACCATGTAAAAGTCTCCATCAACGATCAAACTTCGTTGCCGGTCTCTTACTGTCGGTTACCCTGTCTCAATATTTACGAAGCGCCCTAATAGCATCTTTCATTGATTTTTGAGTCATCGGAACAGTCGAACTACCGTCAACGGACGCGGTAGAGGATTTCAACTGACTCAATGGCTTTGGCTCTTTCGTTGCTTGTGCAGTCTGTGCCTTTTCCTTATTCTTCAGTATCGAATCACTTAACTTTTTCATGGCTCGCTCAGCAGCGACACGATGACCATTCCTTAGCAAGTTTTCAATATCACTGAATTTCTCAGGATGTTGACCCATCTCATACATGCAATGCTCAGTTCCAGGTACGCTGTTAACCAGGGCCACCATTTGGGGGCTGTTCTGGATATTAAACGCGCCTACAACTTCATCAAAATCGTCATATTCCTTGCGTCCTTCTGCCATCTTCGCTGCATACTCAGACACAATTTGTCTGGCTACGTTAGCGTTAGATTGCTCTTGAGCAAGGGCCTGAACCTTGGCAGTCACTTTTTCATCGCTTCGCTTATCGATTAAATCGATAATCTGAGCCTCAGTCAGTGTTGCCATGTTCACCGGTGCGTGGGAAGCAGATTGCTGACTCGCCAAGGCTTCATTGCGTCCGCGCTCATAAGCAGACTCCTTAGCCTTAGTAATCAAGTAATTCGCTTTATCCTGTGTCATGTACTCTTGCGAAGTACCGACGTTAGAAAGCCCAGCATCAGTACTAGCCTGATTCTGATTAACCAAAACTTCATTCGTCATTAAAAACCTCTTTCGACATTTGAACCCTGTGTCACAGGTAGACCCGGAGATTTGTGCCCGTCACAACTGTAGAACCCTTCAGCCAGGTTGTCCCAAGATTACGCTCTCGTTAGCGGCACTAATAATATAGCGTTAAATATTATGGAAATCAACCGTATTGGTATGATTTGTGCAAATAGCTATTAATTGATCAGTAAATAACCATGAAAAATTCAACTCTTCGATTTAATCGAATAGTTCACCCTGTGATAGAATTTGATTTTTAACCAGGAATTATTCATGTCAAATCGCAAGCAAGTTATCGATAAAGCTATATTTCATTTGTTTGACGCTCTCAGCTCAGCAAATGAAAAGTTTTTTAGGCCACTGACCGAAGAAGCAATCACTCCCCAAGAATATGGTGAAATCCAAGTAACAGCAGCAGCTAACTATCTTCGTTATTGCATTTTCTCTAACATTGCAGAGGCAGACAGAGAAAAAGCAATTGATTTGATTTGCGAGGGAATGAAAGTCAAGCCTACCAATATGGATGACCAAGAGCCAAAACTGTTTTCAGACCAACAAAAAGTTGATTTTACCAATATCATTGGCGGAGCGATTGGAGGTGCAGTTGCAGCAACTGCATTAACTTCAGTTGTTGAAGAATTTAGCGATTACATGGCAAATCACGAAGAAGAATGAAGTTTTTAGACACTCTTAAGTCAGCCATTGGCCCAGTAAAGCCTACCAAAGAACGCCCAGACAACTTCTGGGCTGAGATTGGACATCTATGCATGAAAACAAAGCCCCAGGCTTTCATTGGTCGCCGGATATCTGTTGATTTGGGCGATGGATGGAACGACAAAGCAAGTTTTGATTTCAACCAAACTTTATTAAAGAACGAATCAACCAAACAACAGCCCACCCCACTAGAACAGGCAGTAAAATTGCTCCCAAAATCATAAGAAGCTCACAAAATGTCATGGATAGCCCTTAGCTTTCCTTCCAATGCCTTGGCATACTCACATAGCTTTTCATGTTCTCTTGCCGCGCGCCACAGCTCACTGTTTCGATTGGTTTCATACTGAATTAAATAGAACGGTCTAGCGCTTGTTTCTGAATAAAGCCTAAACCATTCGTTTCTTTCGTCAACCAAACTCATTTTTCACCTTTCACTATTTTCTCCATAGCCCTGTCTGCCTCTGATTCTGCGCGTTCGTGCTCTCTATCAGCAGCCAAAGCAGCTAAGGCCCTGTCAGCCTGTTTACCAGCCAAGCCATGCTTATGTTCACTCTCTTTGATTGCAGCGTCTATAACCTTATTGATGCGCTCATCATCGGCTTTCTGCTGCTCAATGCCCACTTTTGTTTCCGCAATAGACAATTCTGCCAAAATCTTAGCAATTTCGACTTGTAGCTTCTTGTTATCCATCTCAAGTTCAGCCATCTTAGCCGCTGATTTCATCTCTTCCGAGCGCGCAGCTTGCTGAACCTTGGCCATTCCGACTTGATTTTCTGACTGGACTTGCTGAGCAGCGATTTGAACCATTTGTTGGTCTATCTTAGGCTGTTGTGATTGCATTTCCATCGCTTTTTGCTTCATTTCAGCTTGTTGCTGGCTATATTCTTCCCAGCGTACTTTCATAGTTTCAGCATTGCGCATTTCTACATTGTCGAGAACCAAGTCACCACATGCATCATTGATAAATTGACCAAGGCTAGGTATGGCATTACTGAGTGCAATAACTTGCTGAAGTGCGCGAGACTGTTGTAGACCAAAGCTGACACCAGCAGATATTTTGATTTTAAAGGCACCAGGCTCAAAATCTATCATCACCCCGCCAGGTTGGTTAATCATCTCATATGAGCGTTTACCTTCTGGCGATATCACAGGTATAGAACGCGGAGTCTTGTAGTACATTGGCATCATGTCTATAACCATCTGCGCGCATGATTCTAAACCCAAAAGATAGTTATTCATATAGGGCATTGCTGATGCGTTACTCAGCGTTGTGATTTCCTGCACAGCCTTACCTGACATTTCGGCTGATGTGAGTTGAGTCATGCTGGTGTCAAAGTTACCCAAAGCGTTTTGGATGACCGTATCAGCAGCCATAAAAGCTTCCATCACGTCTTGTGGCAAACCTTGCCTAGGCGCAATTATGGGAGGCTGCAAGGGCACATTAGGGTTGCCATTGTGGAAAGCATTATAAATAAGGGTTGTTGTGTTTTGTGGCTTACGATACAAATCTAAATATTGAGGCGGGATACTTTCCAAGGAGGCAATGATTTGCGCGGGGCGCATGTTTTCAATCTCATTGACCAATACTTGACCCGCAAAGTTCTTCATCCGCTGAGCACCTTCAGCATTATAAAAGATAGGCTTGGTCATTTGATAGCTTGAGCCTGTTGTATCGTCTTTGGATACTACTGAGTTACCATCAAAGAACTTGATGGGCAAACATGGATAATCTGTGTCTTCTTCGTTCAAAATGTCATTGCGCACCATTTGGAAGCGTTTAATCGTGGTGATTTCAGTTTCACGGGTATCAACTATCATTGGCACTTGAGCCAATATTCCGGCTTCTTCCCATGCTTTGACAAAATTCTTATATTCTTTGTCGGTCATGTTTTCATCGTTCGATAGTCGATGTAATTTGACCTTCTTCTTAACCTTCTCATAGTAATCAGCCACCATGATGATATGGTCTTGGCCTACTTTGAATGACCAGTTAAACGGGCCAAAAGAACCCATACCGGAACTGGAAGTGATGAATTTATCCTGAAACTTATACTTAGAGATATCGACCTCGGGGAACTCACGCTCAAAGTCTTCTTTGCGCATGGGGACAATCTCAAAACAATAGTCACCATCTGATTTGTCCGGGGCAGCGGCCAAGGAATCAAAGCCAACCAGCGTTTGATCATATGTGCGCTGCATCTTGATATGCTGTAAGAATGACTTGGAATCCACATAATCAGTAAAGATTTTAACCGAGCTATAACCACCTGATAGACTGTCTCGATAGACTTCCTTCTCCATTCCGCGCTTGTTAGACTCTTGCAGGGTATAGCGCATGAAGCCCTCAAGCACACGTATTTGCTCAGCTTGCAGTTTCTTTTGCTGCATATCCCCCGGCATATAGTCATCAGATGTGTGGATTTCGATAGACGGCTCGTGCTTAGCAAACTCGCCGATGAGCCTAGATAAGTAAGCTTCAAGAATATTGAACTCTAAACTGTTTCTTAACAGTTCATTGTTGACGTTCTTGCCTGAGTCGCCCATGGTTGTGACAAAGATGAAATTACGGAAGCGAGTGTATCGCTCATAGTTACCTTTGAAGCCCTGGTAACTATTCTCAATATTCTTTTTGATTCTTTTGAGCTGTATACCTTTTTGTATATCGTCCATGGGTTACCTGCTTATAAGTGCATCGAATTAAGGTTTTGTTGTCTAAGTGCGTCTAGTCTGTTTGCTGAGCCTACAAAGGCTTTTAAGACTTCAGACTGTTTGTCTTCATGAGGTAAGATAGTTCCATCAATGAGGGTGGCTCGGCAGGCCATTTCAAGTGAGTCAGCTATATCATCATGGGCGTGTGATTGGTTGCCTGTGATTTTGCGCATATGCTCCAAACATCGCTCAGTATGTTTGCCAGTACGTGGTATTGATATCTGCTTGGATGCCACAAACTTTTGGCATTCAAAGAAGCGGGCTGTCTTATTGCCTCCGCCAGCGTTACGCTCAACGTCCATTATACGAAGCCCGGGCACTGTCTTAAGTATCGAGGTCAACGTGACGCCTGTTGATTTCTTTTCAATCAAGACCCAATCAGGTCTAATGGGATAGCGCATACATTCTTGGTAGAAGTCATAGAACTCAGCCTCTAGGTCTTTAGGCTCGATGCGAACTTCTCGACAACCCAGCCAATGCAGGCCATAGACACCAAAGTCAATGCCTCGATGCTCTATCTTATATATGCCCCAGAATGACATGGCGGTCGCGTCGTTCCAGGTCTTATCAGTTTCTGCGCTGTCAATTGTCAAGAATGTAGACAGAATAGGAGGGTCAATGTCCGTCAAATGGAACCAATCGCGCTGAAATATGCCGCCCCCAGGGGGTTGGGGTTGCTGCATCTGTTGCGCCCAGAAGTTGTATGGGTCTTTGTCGCGCATTATCAGCAATTCGGACCTGGGGTGCTCCTCGGGGTACAGTGCGTTATCGTGCTCATCCAGTGCTGTTAAGATGACTTTTTTCCACTCGTAGCCCTCTTTGCCATCAAGAAAGAAAGCCGGTAAGTCATCCTCATGGAGACGCTGACCGATGAATATACGCGCCACATTGTGCGAGCGAGGGCGCATTGTGATCGTGCCCTTGTAGTTATCAATCACCTTGTTACGCAATAGCTCTGAGAATGTATCAGTGTACTTGTGCATGTCATCCATCAGGACGCAACCGGAAAAGCGGTCGCAATTGGGCAATCCCGCATCGGCACCCACGATGGTCATTTCAGCACCAAAGGCCGTACAGATGCCACCAGCCTCAGTTTTGAAGTTTCCCTTGCTCTTGCTGTCTTGTCTGAGATGCACATTGAACAAGCGCTTATACTCGCTCATTTCCATGATTTCTTTAATCGTGGATGTGTGCTTTACGGCCAAGTCGTACCCAACAGAAATATAGAGAAAATTGCAATCAGGATAATTAGCATAACACCAGGCCACCCAGTAGACTAGCAACGTTGATTTACCATAACCAGGCGGAACATTGATTACCAATCGCGTTGTCTCCATATTGAAGACAGCCTTTAGTTCACGCGCCATTGTAATAACGTGCGGCTCCTTGCCGGGTGGGCAAGAAATACTGAAGGGTCGCCCGTTCTTGAGTTCATAGAAAACACGAACGAAAAGCAAGAAGGAACCCTTCAGGTCTGCGCTCGTGTAGTCATATTCTGCAAGAGTCGGGACGGTTAAGTGTCCGTGGTCTTGTATTGTCATCAGTAAGGCTTGTTATTCATCTTCTTAAGCTTGGGGTAGCAAGCACGGCCTGAGCCTTCAAGAGTGACTGCTTTGAGTCCGCCGTCTTTTTTCATGCTAGACTTTGCTGGCATCTTTTCATCACGCTTCTTTGATTTACGTTCTTCAGACTCGTATTTCATTTCATTCTCTTTCATTTCGCGCATTTCGTTCATCATTTCGATTTTCCTTTCGGTTTAGATTTGGTTTTAGATTTAGCCCTATCTTGTATAGAGTAGCCAATCGCTACAGCTTGAGAGGGCTTTTTTCCGGCTTTAATTTCCGTCTCGATGTTCTTTTCTCGTGCTTTCTTGCTTGATGATTTAACCAGCGGCATTTTCTTTCACCTCTTCAGATTCAGCAATAGCCACGCCAGCACTAGCAGCAGCCAAGGCAAGCGCCAGGATAATTGCTTGTGTTTCTTTCTCATGTTTCTTCATCAGATTCATTGCATCTTTAAGCACTTTATCGAATATGCTCATGATGTCACCTCGGGTGATGCCACCACAGTTGCAGACACATTAGATGAGCCCATAAGGCCCTCATGCTCAGCAATATCGTTTACTGCCATGGTTGCAATCTCTTTGATTAGCTCGCCTTTGATTGAGTCTGGCAGGCTGTTAATGTGCGCGATGATTGCATCATGATGCGCAGCGATTGCCTTGAGCATGTCATTAAGCGCAGCATCAATGCCTGAGGGTTTGATTGTGCTAAAAAGTTTTTCAATAATGTTCATAAGTGCTCTCGATGTTAATTAGATTAAGTGCTCGCATATCATGGAGTGTAAGTATTCCAGACTTTGAATAGGCGTCGATATATTCACTATGCAGCTGCTTGGCTTTTGAAATGGTGATTTCAAGCTCGCGAAGTATGATTGCTGTGTCTAGCAGTAATTTTGCATCACTCATATAGTCTCTTTATGCTTTGTATCAATGTACTTGTCTATAAGTTCTTTAACTTCTTTCTCGCCTTCAGCAGGCTGGTTAACGTTAAAGTTAATATTGGCCTGCTGAGTGTCGTAACGCTTAAACTCTGCTTTCTTCATGTAGATGAAAAGCTTTGTGTCGAAGTCTTCTTCGAGATGATTATAAGCGAGTCTATCAAGATATGCTTCCCGCAATGCAAAGCCCTGCTCCATTGCTTCGCCGAATTCAGGGAATTGGGCAGCCCAGTTGTAAAACGTTCTTGATGATGCTTTGAAATGCGCGGCAACTTGTATGAGCGTCATTCCTGAGCCCATTAGCTCTACAAGCTCTTCGCAATAGTTGGGCTTATATAACATTGAGCTTATAAAAGGCTTGCCATCGGCGCGCAAGCGAATGTCAGTGCGGCCAGGTCGTGCGCATTCGGGTCGTCCGTCAGCGATAGTGTCGTCTCTTTCGAGCATATGTGAATAATCCCATTATGGTATGAGTTGATTCTAGCATATTAGCGAAGGATTAAAAGCGGTGGGGAGATAGATAAAAAGGGGCGCTGGATTGTATAACGCCCCTCATTGTCTTCGTTTTGTGACTAGACTCGCGCAGTATATCAAAGCTTAATAATGTCGCCAATCGCGCCGAGAATAATAATTCACGATCATCTCATTACAATTTTTGATTATGCAGTCCGCACACTCACTTGTGCCGTCTTTGTTCTTGCATGACTCTACTTTTGATTTGCAAGTTGTGCAGTAATTTGTAGTTAGTTCGTCACATAATTGCTTGAATGTTTTCATAGCGAGAGAGTATCCAATAATCTTCAGGTAAGCAACTCGGTGCGCATAATGTTTATTATGTTAAACGAAAAACACTCAATGTCATTTCCCTAGCACACCACCTAACTCATTATGCTGTACCATTACACCATTACAACAGTACAAATTCACTGCGAATAAAATTAAAATAATTCACATTTACTATTGTTTTTTACTTTTCATCATGTATAATGACTACATCAACGCAATAACAGGAATTAAAAATGTTTAAACAGTATCAAGTAACAGATGTCGAAACGGTTACAGAATTTGTAAATCAATATTACAAGCGCTCAAAGATTGAGCCTCATTTAAAAGATTACCCAGATTACAAGTCATTGCTTATCAATAGCCGCGAAGAAGATATCAAAGAGTGTGGATATACGATTATATCTCATCATGACTCGGTAACTGGATCAATAGTGTCTTTGTATAAATAATCAACGCAACAACAGGACTAAATGAAATGACAAAATACGAAAGAGAAATAATGACCCTTTCCACTTCTGCTAATACCGCTGGCGCGATCGAGGCTGGCATGAAACAGATAGCAAGACGTTATCATCACACGGAAAGAGTCCTGCACACTCTCAAAAACGGCATTCAAAAAATTGGCGTCTACGACAAAGACGGAAAATTAATAAACGAATATCACAGATAGTCCAGCACATCAACGCAACAACGGGAAGATATAAAATGAGACAATATAAAACGCTAACTGGCCGCATCAAGCTATCAACTGCTAGCCATGACATCAACGGCCATAAAATCCC
>Ga0187884_10001029_pt1 | contig 26236 bp, 30 predicted proteins | sample June2016WEW_20_4_FD_132983 | JGI IMG/M metagenome (GOLD analysis project Ga0187884, IMG submission 132983) | Peatland microbial communities from SPRUCE experiment site at the Marcell Experimental Forest, Minnesota, USA - June2016WEW_20_40 | ecosystem: Environmental > Terrestrial > Soil >...
CATACTCGGAGTGGGTGCTGCCCATAGTTCGGGCCAGCGAGCCCTCGCGCTCGGGAACGGCAATCAGGTGGACGTGGTTTGTCATGAGACAGTACCCGAGAATTCGGGCGCCGTTGTGTGCGGCGTGCCGCGCCAGAAGATCCAAGTAGAACCGGCGGTCGTCGCAGGAGCCGAAAACCGCCTCGCGATTATTTCCACGGTGCGTAACGTGGTGAGCGACGCCGGGAAGAACGACACGGGGGCGGCGTGGCATACAAGCGAAGTGGAAAACACACTCAACATCTCTCATGAAAATGCGTCTGTCCCCTTTACGCCCCCTTTACGCCCAACTTTCCCGCTGTCTCGTTTTCGGGTTTTGGGTCAAATGAAAACTGTCCCTAATTTCCGTGTCTCACCCGAGGGGCGCGGCGCACAAACTGTCCCCGGTTTTCCCCCGCTAAATTGATGATAACCTCTTAAATGGGCTTTGTTGATCTCGTTGCTCGGTACGGATCGAGACCGCCAGAAAGCCACGCACCAACCGGAAAAGACAACGATGTGGTTAGCCTAAGCCAACCGGCTCGCCTGCTGGGCCTGGCGAGAGATTTAAACCTTGGAGCGACGTCGACGGCCAAGCTGTTCGTCGTTTATTACGCCGGCCGGCGCCAGGTGTTAAGAAATTTACTCCCAAAGATGGTGACGCTGGATCTTCCCGCCTGGGGCAAGGTTCCGGTCCGCAGCAACGGCTACGATCAAGGCCTACTGATGCAAATCTTCCTGCGCAAAGACTACCAGATGGAAGCCAGCGGCGTGCGCCGGATTCTGGACCTGGGCGCTAACATCGGGATGGCGGCGGTGTTTCTGCACCGGCTCTTTCCGGAAGCGGAAATCGCCTGCGTGGAGCCGTCGCCGGTGAACACCCCGGCGCTACGGCAGGCCATCGCGCTGAACAAAATCCGTGGGCGGGTCTTCGAGGGTGTGATCGGCGTCGAGCCGGGCTTCGTAGATCTGTATCTGTCCGACCGACCAGACTGCAATTCGGTGTTTCCGACGGAACACTCGAGTCAGGTAATCCGTGTGCCGCAGCTCTCCGTGCCGGAGATCATCGAACAGATGGGCTGGGATTGCATCGACGTGCTGAAACTGGATATTGAAGGCGCAGAAAAGGGGATGTTCGGGCCGCGGAGTTCCTGGCTCGACCAGGTCCGTTACATCACGGGCGAGAGCCACATCAATGTCGGCTATCCGTACGCAGCCTTGCGCGCGGATCTGGAAGCGTATGGCTTTGTGCTGGAAACGCTGATCCCGGAAACCGAGGAATACGGTGCGTCGTTCCGCGCCGTCAACACGCGCCGCCCTGCTAACGCTGCGTCCTGAGCCGGAGGTCAGAATATTTCGGCGACGCATTCTTCCGAATTTAAGGGTTTTCGTGTCACGGGCTAACCTTGATCCGAGTGCCTATACTGGAGTTTCATGCCGTACGGTTTTCGCCACTCGATGTGCAACGAGGCTTTTGGCGAGCGGGGCTTCGCGGAAACGGTGAAGGCGATTCGCCGCGCGGGGTATACGGGGATCGAAATCGCTCCGTTCACGCTGGCGGAAAGCCCGGCGGGCGTCACGAGTGAACAGCGCCGGGAGTATCGCGGGGTGATGGCGTCCGAGGGCCTCGTGTTCGTCGGGCTGCACTGGCTGATGGTGAGCCCGCCGGGACTGCACGTGACTACGCCTGATCGCGCCCTGCGCCAAAAGAGCTGGGATCACATCCGCCGGTTGATCGATCTCTGCGCCGACCTGGGGCCGGACGGCGTGATGGTCTTCGGCTCGCCGCAACAGCGTTCGACGACGGGCGGGATCGGCCGCGAGGAGGCGACTCGCCATTTCGTGGATGGCCTGGCGTCGATTGCGCCGCAGGCCGAAAGCCGCGCGGTCACGGTGCTGGTGGAGGCGCTGCCCGTCGCGCAGTCCGACGTGGTGCAGTCGCTGGGCGAAGCTGCCGGCATCGTGCGCGAGATCTCAAGCCCGGCCATCCGCACCATGTTCGACGTTCACAACGCGGCCGATGAGGCCGAGCCACATGCGACGCTGATCGACCGCTATTTCGACCTAATCCGCCACGTCCACGTGAATGAGCTCGACGGGCGCCATTGCGGCACCGGTGGATACGATTACCGCCCGGTGCTGGAAGCGCTGGCGCAGCGCGGGTACCGGGGCTGGATTTCGCTCGAAGCCTTCGACTTTTCCTGCGGGGGCGAACGCATCGCCACCGAATCGCTACGCCATCTGGAGTCCGTCATCGCAAAAATCTCATGAGCCACTACGTCGTTACAGGAGGAGCCGGATTTATCGGCTCGCAAATCGTCCGCGCGCTGATCGCCGAGGGCGCCGGCAGGATCGTCGTCATCGACAACCTGCTGACCGGGCACGAGCGAAATCTCGAGGAGGTCCGCGCACGAATCGATTTTCAGCGCGCCGATATACGGCGCTATGAAGAGATCGCGCCCCTGATCCGCGGCGCGGCCGTGGTGTTTCATGAAGCCGCCATCCCGTCGGTGCCGCGTTCGATCGACGACCCGGTGCCATCGCACGAGGTCAATATCGACGGCACGTTCAACGTGCTGCGCGCGGCGCGTGAAGGCGGCGCAGGGCGCGTGGTCTACGCGGCGTCGTCCTCGGCGTATGGCGATACGGCGGTGCTGCCCAAGGTCGAATCCATGACGCCGAATCCGAAGTCGCCCTACGCGTTGCAGAAGCTGGTGGGCGAGTATTATTGCAGCGTGTTCGCGAGCGTCTGGGGGCTGGAGACGGTGGCGTTGCGCTATTTCAACGTGTATGGCCCGCGGCAGGACCCATCCAGCCCCTACTCGGGCGTGCTTTCCATCTTCCTGCGCTGCGTCATCGAGCGCCGGGCGCCGGTCATTTTCGGCGATGGCGAGCAATCCCGCGACTTTACTTTCGTGGAAGACGTGGCGGAGCTGAACCTCAAAGCAGCCAGAGCGAAGAATGTTTCGGGGAAGATGTACAACGGCGGCAATGGCGGCCGCATCACGCTCAACCAGGCATGGCGGCTGGTTCAGACGCTGGAAGGCGTCGCCATCCCGCCCGAGTACGGGCCCCGGCGAGCCGGCGACGTACGCGATTCGCAGGCAGACGTTACCGCTGCTGTCCGCGACCTGGGCCATGCGCCGCGCTTTTCATTCGAGGAAGGGATGCGGCGGACACTCGAGTGGTACCGGCGGCAGGGAGCAAAGCCGCCCGGCTAGGACCGTGCCGGGCGTTTGAGAAATACGGTCTGGCCCGCGGACGAGCCGGGCCGGCGTGCCCGGCCCCTACAGCTCGGCCGCAGAGGCGCACCGATGAGATTTTGGATTCTTATCCGTGTTCATCTGTGTTTTATCAGCGGCCCCTCATTCTTCCGCGCGCTTACTTGCCGCGCTCCAGACCCTCGGCGATCAGCTTGGATAGGCCGAAGCCGCCCTGTTTGGCCATCATGGTTGCCAGTTGCTGCTGGGCAAAGCCATTGGCGCAGCTCGAGGCGGAGTCTTCTCCCGAGCCCAGCCACCCGCCATCCTGACTCACGGTTTCCAGGATCTGCCCGATGAGCAAGGCTTCAAACTGCTGGGCGGCATCGCGAATCTTGGCCGGATCGCCGCCCGTAGGGACCGAGGGAGTGGGCGGTGGGGCCACGGCCGATGGCGCAATCGACATCGAGTCCATACCTCAGATCACCTCGACTTCGGCTTCGAGCGCGCCCGACGCGCGCAGGGCTTGCAGAATCGCGATCACGTCGCGCGGCGTGGACCCTATCGCCGCTAGCGCGCGCACCAGTTCCTCGACCGTCGCGCCTTGTTTGAGGACTACGTTGCGAGCCTTCTCTTCCCTGGCGCCGACGGTGTTCTGCGGGACCACCTGAGTGGTGCCCTGCGAGAAGGGCTCCGGCTGTGAGACAGCCAGGTTGGTCTGGATTTCGACACTTAGCGTGCCGTGCAGAATAGCCACCGGAGAAATGCGCACGTCGTTGCCAAGCACAATGGTGCCGGTGCGTTCGTTGATCACTACCCGCGCCGGGAGGTCGGCCTCGACGGAAAGGCTTTCCAGTTCGGCGAGGAACTCGGTGGAGCGGGCGGCGAACTCAGCCGGAATCGTCACCGCGACCAGGCCGGCGTTTTCGGTGCGGGCCAGCGGCGTGGGGCTGGCGAATCTCTTGTTGACGGCGGCCGCGATACGCGCCGAGGTGATGAAATCATCCTGCCGGAGCTGCAGGCGGACCACCGACCTGGGCTCGACCGACGGCGCCGGCCGCTCGACCATGGCGCTGCCGGGGCCGCGGCCAACGGTGGGGTGGTTGACCGTCTGCGACGTGCCGCCGCGGCCGGCGGCGAACCCGCCGGTCACCACCGGACCTTGCGCCACCGCGTAGACCTGCCCGTCGGCGCCGCGCAGCGAAGTCAAAACCAGAATCCCGCCTTGCAGGTTGTGGGCGTCGCCGACGGCCGCGGCGGTGAAATCGATCTTCATTCCCGGTTGGGCAAACGCCGGCAGCGTGGCGGTCACCATGACCGCGGCCGTGTTCTTCACCATAATGTAGGTGGGCGAGACCGACACGCCCATGCGCTGCAGAAGATTGGTCAGGCTCTGGTTGGAGAAGATGGTCTGTTGCGTGTCGCCGGTGCCGGCGAGGCCGACCACCACGCCGTATCCGACCAACTGGTTGTCGCGGACGCCTTCAATCGTCACCAGATCCTTCAAGCGAGCCGCTCCCGCCTGGCCAGCCGCCAGCGAGCACGCGATCCAAGCGGAAATGCAGAAGCGTTTGCTCATCAGAATGGCAACAACCAAAGCATCAGCCGGTACAGGAAGTTGGGCCGGCGGATGGCATCGCCCACCACGCCTTTGCCGTCGATATCGACTTCGAGCTGCGCCAGGCGCGAGGACTGCACGCTGTTGGTGGCATCGATGTCGGCCGGGCGCACCACGCCCCGCACGGTGATGAGCTGATGCTCGGAATTAACCTGGATTTGCTTGGAGGCCTCCACCACCAAGCCGCCGTCCGGCAGCACGTGAGTCACGCGCGCCGTAAGCGTGGTGCTCAAGGTGGTGGTGCGGCTGGTGGTGCCTTGCCCGTTCAATTGCGACGAACCCGACATGTTGGCCAGGTTCACCAGCGAGCCCCCGGGCGGGTTGATTCCCGCCAGACTGTTGACGGAGTTGGCCGCGCTGGAGGCGCGTGACGTCTTGGTGGCGCCGGTCGCCACCGCCGATGCCTGCTCCGCCACGATGATGGTCAGTACATCGTCCACCTGGCTGGCCCGCACATCGCGCGCCAAATCGGCCAGGCGCGAACCGGCCTGCCAGATGGAGCCAGGCGAGGCGGGCGCCGCCGCGGCCGAGCGGGCTTCCGCCTCGGCCACGTAGCGGTCGAGCGGGCTATGACCCGGCGGAGTGATTTTTTTCTTTTTTGCCCATACCGGCACGGCGCCGCTCAGGGCGACGACCAGCGCCACGGCGAGGACTGCTCTCATGGTTGAAGCTCCTTATCAGCTTGCCGGTCAAGCGAGACGCGCCGTGCGGAGTCCAGCGTGGCTTTGCCTGGCCCCAGGACGCGTGCGCGAATGAGCTGGTGCGAAGAGGGGTTGCGCACGCTGACGATCTCACCCACGGCCCCGGCGCTTTCCGCCCGGCCCTCCATTTTCAGAAATGCTCCGCCGTCGTGCACTTCCACTTGCACCGTGTCGCCCATCAAGATGACCCTGGGCTCGGTGAGTTGATCGGTGCGCACGGCGGCTCCCGCCGGAATCGGGCGGCTCGGCCAGCGGCCGACGACTTCAGACAGCGAGCGCGCATAAGGTTCCGCATTCGGAAATTCCTGCCGGGTCACAGCCGACACCTGCGACGTAGTGACGGGCTTCCCGGGCAGGAGGTCGGCAAGCGCCACCACGCGCGATACGCTTTCGGTGACGCGCACCCGCGCCCAGACATGGAAGCGGCGATTCCCGGCGTACGTGATCCAGCCGTTCCAGAGCGCCGCGCCCGCCTCGCGCCACAGGTGGGACCGGGGAAACTCGAGCGGTCCTTCGGGCGCCGGCTGGCGGCTGAAATCGAGGATCTCGATGGCCGCCGTGGGCAAAGACCGGCGCATGGCCTCGAGCAGGCGCTGCGGATCGAGCGTTTTCACCGGCCACGCCACGCAAAGCGCGGTGCCGGGCGCCTGGCCGAGATGCCAGCGCGCCGCCAATTGGCCCAGCTCCAGCGGACGAAACACGCGCACCACCCCCGGCATGGGGGCCAACGCGAGCGGCGTGTCCGGCGCCAGCGCGCGCAGGGCCAGCCAGGCGGGCGCCAGGTCGCGCGCCAAGATCTCGGAGGAGCCGGGGCTGATGGCCAGACAGGCAGCGACGGTGAGGGTGGCGATCATCGGCTGAGATTGTTCACATCCTGATACATCTGGTCGGCGGCGGTGACCACTTTCGAGTTGGCCTCATAGCCGCGCTGCGCCTGGATCAGGTTGATAAACTCGTTCACGATCGAAGTGTTGGACTGCTCGACGTACCCCTGCAACAGCGAGCCCATCCCCTCCGAGCCGCCGGGCAAGCCAACGGTCGCATCCCCGGAAGCGTCGGTGGGCGTGTACAATCCGTTGCCCAGGCTGTTTAAGCCGGCCGGATTCTGAAAATTGGCGAGTTGGATCTGGCCGGCCTGCTGGGTCGCCGTCTGGTTCGGCAGCGTGTAGCTGACGGTGCCATCGGCCGCGATGGTTACCTGTTGGGCGGCGGGCGGAATCACGATCTGGGGTTGCAGCGCATATCCCTGTCCGTTGACAATGTTGCCGTTCTTATCCAGTTGGAACTGCCCATTGCGCGTGTACGCCAATTGGCCGTTGGGCTGCATGATCTGGAAGAAACCGGCGCCCTGGATGGCCAGATCGAGCGGGTTGTCGGTTTCGGAAAAAGCGCCTTCGGTGAAGATGATTTCATTCGAAGTGGGGCGCGTGCCCAGCCCGAGCTGCAGTCCCGCCGGGAGCAGCGTCTGCTGGCCCGACGAGGCGCCCGGCTGCAGCACGCTCTGGTACATCAGATCCTGAAACTGGGCGCGCCGCGCTTTGTAGCCCACCGTGTTGGCGTTGGAGAGATTGTTGGCGATGTTATCGACGTTCATCTCCTGAGCCGCCATGCCGCTGGCCGCGCTATACAATGCACGAATCATCTACGTCTCCTTGCCTGGGTGAAACCGGTTTCCTGGCAAACCCGTTCTTTTCAAAAGTCCCTTCCATCAAGACTTTGTGCCCGTCAAACCCGGCTTCCCCGCTGCTTGTTTTCCTCAAACCTTGGCCACCTGCTCGATCGCCTCTTTGCTCATATCGAGCGCCGTGGAGGCGGCTTTTTGCAGCATCTCAAACTGCCGCATGACGCTGATCAGCCGCACCGCCGATTCCGCGGTTCCGGTGTTGGAAGCTTCCAGCTTGCCCTGCTGGACGGTGGTTCCGGCGCCTGCCGCCGGCGCGGGAGCCGGATTGGCCGACCGGAAGTAGTTGTTGCCCTGCTTGGCCAGCCCGGCGGCTCCGGGAAAATCGACCACTTGCAGTTGACCGACTACCTGGCCGTCCTGGCTCACCGTGCCATCGGCCGCGACCTCGATTTTTCCCGAGGTTTGGAGGCGCAGCGCCGCGCCGCCTGCGCCGCTTACCGGGTAGCCTTCGGAAGTGACCAGGCTGCCGTCGGCTGCCAGGTGAAAACTGCCGTTGCGCGTGTAGAGCGGTCCGCCGGGGGCCTGGACCGCGAAAAACCCCTTGCCGGAAAGCGCCAGGTCGAGCGTGTTGCCGGTGGGCTGGATCGTGCCCTGCGCGAGATCGATCCAGGGCCGCTCGATCACCGGCATGGTAGCCGTCTGGTCCACATCGCCGGCTTCGGGCGATACATAGAGGCTGTAGAATTCACGATCCGCCTTGTAGCCGCCGGTGGAAGCGTTGGCCACGTTGTTAGCCAACAGGTCGAGCGATTCCATGCGGGAGCGAAGGCCGCTAGCCGCCATTGCGGTCATGGGATCCATGGCGAGATTGCTGACTGCACGTCGCAGGCCAAGCGGGTCTGCGATGACAGATCGCTCATAACGCGTTGACCGCGGTCGATGAGAGAAGTGTGCGCGGCCTGTCTTCGCGGCGGTTTTTTGCCGCTGGCGAGCCGCGCGGCAGTTTCTTGTCACCCTCCGCTGGCGCAATCCATTGAAAAGGCGTTGCCGTCGTTTTGGCCCGGCGGGTGCATTTTGCGGCGTCATGAGCGTCGTTACGTCGCGCGCCTTCGCCAGCGGAATCGAAGCCGCGTTTGCTGCGACGTTGAACACGCCAGCACCGAAGACGTCCGGAGCGGCGGCCGCATCTGCGGCCCAGGCATCGCCGTTCCCCGCCCTGCTCGATCAAATGGTGGATTCCGAAGCCGCGAACCTGCCTTCGTCCCCGCGCCGAGGGGCGCCGGGACCGAACCCAGCCACGGCTCGCGCGACTCGCGCATCCAAAAAGGATACCGTCGAGAAGAAGCAAACAGCAGAGGGAGCTACTGCCTCGGTGCCGAATCCGAATCTGCTGGCGCCCGATTCGGCCCATGCGCGGACCCAATCTCCATGGTTGCCCGGGGACTGCAAACCTGGCTTGGTGGCGCCATCCGGTTACCCAGTTCCGGAAACCAGCGACACCGCGAGCGATGGCGCGGCAGACCGAGCCTCGGCTGGCCCAAGTGGAGAAGCGGTGCCGGTTCAGGCTACTCAGCGCGCCAAGGCTTTCAGCGGTGGAGCCGAAATCGGGCCGGCATGGGCTGCCGGCAGAGCGCCCTGGCCTGCGAGCGACCTCCCACTGAATCCGCGCAAGACCACAGAACTCGCACCGGCCTCGGCGGACAGCCAGTTGCCGCCGGCCGATGGCCAACAACGGCCGAACCCGATCACAGACTCGGCCGGGGCGTCAGCCACCCAGCCCGAACTGGTTCCTGGCCCCGGACCGAGCATCACCGCGCTGGCCGAGCAGGTGTTGCAGACACCTCGTCCGCGGGCAATGGCGGGTGCAGCGGTCAGCGAAACGAAAACCGCGGGGGCCTCTGCCGGCCGCGGTGAGCCGGCGGCCACCGTTTCCATCAGCCGGATGTCCTCCGCTGCCTCACCGGCCGGCACCGGTGCGGCGACTGATGGGCTCAGCACCGCGGCCGGATGGAAGCCGGTAGCGCCTGACGCGAACACACAGCAGACCCACTCGCCGCAGCAAGCGGCGGCGGACCCGATTGCGGCGGTACAGATGGCATACGCTATCGAAGCCCAAGGGACCGACTCCGACGCCACCGCGTTCGCGCGCTTGGTTGCGCGGAGCGGGAGCGGGGGCTCCGAGCCGCATCGTGCCGCCAACGATGGTAGCGATATCGCCGCAGACAATGCCAGCTCGTCAGACAGCTCCGCCCAACCCGCCGGTGATACCGTAGCGCAACAGGGGGCGCTGGCTTTCCAGGCAGTGCTGGTTCCGGCGACTGCATCCGATCCACAGTTCGTCGCCCCGAAGCCGCAGCCGGCGGGCGACAGCAACGCCCAGCGCTTCTCGTCCGCGGCCAACAGCGGTTTCAGCGGCAGCCGTGCCGATTACCGCTCCACGCGCGATCAGGCTCCCGGCTTCGCGGCGGCCCAACCTGTTCAGGCCGGCGCGACTCAAACCGGGCCGGTCGCCCACAGTCTGTCCGTGATGGCAGCGGCCGTCCCGAGTGCAGGCGCGGTGGTGGCGCCCGAGGGCGCCAAACAGGGCCAGACTGCGCCGCCGCCGGCGGCAGATCTTTCGACCCAGAGCGCGGCCGAGCCGGCTTTCGCACCCAAACCCACGGCTGGAGGCGCGGCAAGGGAAATCCAGCTCGAATTGCGCGATGCCGATGCGCGGGTCAATGTGCGCCTGGTGGAACGCGCCGGATCCGTCCAGGTGGACGTGCGCACGCCCGACAGCCATCTGGCCGGCGCGTTGCGCGACGACCTGCCTGCCCTCACCGCCCGGTTGGAGCAAACCGGCTTGCGGGCGGAAACGTGGCACGACGCTCCGGCAGTCGCGACCGCGCGCATCAGGATGGCGGAGCCCGCCGCCAGCGCCGGTTTCCAGTCGTCCCAAAACCAATCGCGGCAAGAAGGCGGCGAGCGCGATCCGCGCGACGGCCAGCCGCAGGAAAAGCGGCAGAATCAACGCCAACCGGAATCCAAGGAGTTCTCATGGCTTTACACGTCACTCCAGTAGCTAACCTCTCGGCGCCGATGCCGGCAGCGCCCGTTTGGCGCTCGGCGGCCGGCAGCACAGCAGGCGGCTCCCCGGCTGAGAAGGCGGCAAGGGCGGCCCCAGAGGAGGAGATCACCTCCAGTTTCGGCTCGTTGCTGGCGCGCAGTGCGGTGGCCCAGAGGCCGGCCGTGGAAATCACCACAACGGCCGGAAGCCGAACGGCGGCAACTTCCGCCCCGGCTTCCTCGGCCACCACCACCGCCGCCGGCGCAGGCACCGCGCCCTCTTCGACGGCCGGCTCCAGCGGCCTTTCCGATTTCGAATTGCTCTTTGGCGGCAGCTCCTACAATCCCGCCGCCACCTCGGGCACCGCCGCAGCCGCATCCAGCACCTCCGCAGGCGCCGCCGGCACGGCTGCCGCGTCCTCTTCGACGCCTGACGCCAGCGGCCTTTCCGATTTCGAATTGCTTTTTGGCGGCAGCTCCTATAACCCCGCGGACCCTCTTGCTACGGCGGAGGCCGCAGCGCAGGCTGCGGCCGCGAGTGCCGCAAGTGCGGCGGCGGCGGCTGCCCCTCCCACAGCACAATCCGTCTTTGGACCGAACGTGTGGATGACCGATCCCATCGGACTCAATCCTGATGGCAGCACCTTCCAATACAACCCGATCTACTTCGCCACCGAAAGCACCGCCCAAACCGTAGCCCAGATGATAGGGGGCACGGTGGTGACCGAAAATGTATTCACCCAGCCGGCGGGCGACCCGTTCGTGCAACAACAGCCGAACTATATGGTCCAGATGCCCAACGGCGCGCTCATCAATCCCGGCCTGGTAGCATCCTTCTACACCTTCGGCTTTTCACAATCGCAGATCAACACTATGATCGCCCAGGAAGTGGCGAATACACCGCCCCCGGCGCAATCAACGTAAGGAGAATTGTATGGCACCAACAGGCACCACCACTTCGTCACCCTCCACCGGCAGCGCGAGCACAAGCGCGGCCGCGAGCGCCGCCTCGGATCAGAACATGTTTCTGCAGCTTCTTGTAGCCCAGCTTGAAAACCAGGACCCGCTCAACCCGGTGGACGGAACCACGTTTGTCACCCAGTTGGCGGAATTCCAGCAGTTGGACACGTCCATCAGTACCGGATCGGATGTTTCCTCCATCCTGCAGGACCTCAACACGCTGGTGGGCGCCGGCAACGCCAACAGCAACAGCAGCACCAACGGCACCACTAATTCGTAACAGGAGACCCAATGTTTACTTCCTTTTCCACCGCACTTTCCGCGCTCAACGCGGATTCCACCGCGATTGACGTGGTAGGCAACGATCTGGCCAACCTGAACACACCCGGCTATAAGGCCACCGAGCTATGCTTCAGCGACCTGGTAACCCAATCGTTAGGGGCGGGCCTCGGAACTACCCAGGTCGGCTTCGGCGTGGCGCAGCCGGTCACATTGGCCGAATACAGCCAGCAGGGCGCCATCCAGACCTCGGGCGGCCTGCTCGATGCCGCCATCCAGGGCGACGGCTTCTTCATCGTCCAGAACAGCGCGGGGAACACGCTCTACACCCGCGCCGGCAACCTTCAAACCGACAAATCCGGCAATCTGACCACGGCCTCGGGCGATTACGTGCAGGGCTGGACCACGGTCGACCCCACCACCGGCCAGGTGGACACCAACGGGCCGGTGGGCAACATTGTGGTTCCGGTGGGGGCGCTCAAACCACCCGTCGCCACCAGCCAGATCACGGCGGAACTCAACCTGAATGCGTCGGCGGCGGCCGACGCCACTTCGGACTTTTCGATGCCGATCACCGTGTACGACAGTCTGGGCGACTCCCACACTCTGACCCTCAACTTTCAAAACACCGGCGGCAACACCTGGAGCTATCAGGCTACGATACCGGGCTCGGACGTTAGCGGAGGCACCGCGGGCACGGCATTTGACATTTCCGGCGCCAGCGGCACGCTCAGTTTCGACAGCAATGGCGACCTCACTTCTCCGGCTGCTGGAAGCCCAATTACCTTCGGTATCACCGGCCTGGCGGACGGGGCGGCGGATATGAATATCAGTTGGAATCCTTACAACACCGATGGCAGCCCCACCATCACGCAGTTCGGCCAGCCTTCGGCTTTCTCCGCCACCTCCCAAAACGGGTCGGCGGCGGTGCAACTGGACCAGGTCGGCATGGGGAACGGCGGGCAGATTCTGGCCGAATACACCGACGGCACGCAGGTGGTGGTGGGACAGGTCGCGATGGCTTCCATCCGCAACCCGGACACACTGATCGCGAGCGGCAACAACGACCTGCAGCTCAGTTCCTTAACCGCCAATCCGGCGATCGGAACCCCCGGCACGGGCGGACGCGGCACCATCGTGGGCGGATCGATCGAGGCCTCGACGGTGGATATCGCCTCCGAGTTCACCAGCTTGATTGTGTACCAGCGGGCCTATGAAGCCAACGCACACGTGGTGACCACCGCCGATCAATTAAGCCAGGACACTATCAACTTAATTCACTAGTCCGCCGATGAATCCTCAAGAGGAAATCGCTCCTCTGGGAGAGATCCCGGTGGAGATCGAAATCGAGCTCGACCGCCGCATCATGACGGCGCGCGAGATCCTGCGCCTCGAACAGGGCAGCGTGATCGAAACGGTGCGGTCGGCCGGCGAGAACATCGATATCTACATCGGCGGCGTGCTATGCGGCTCCGGTGAGATCGTGGTGATCGAAAGCACGCTGGGCGTGCGCATCACCGATTTCCGCGAAGACTGAAACGCGAGGATAACTCGAGATGGATGGGATCGGGCAGATGGCGGCGGTGGCCGCTGTTTTGGGCTTGCTCGGAGTTACGCTCTGGTGGCTCCGGCACCGCGGCATGGCCAGCTTGGCAGTAGGCCGGAAGCGCTCCCGCCGCAAGCTGGAGCTGGTCGAGCGGCTGCCGCTCGGTCCGCAGCATTCGCTCCACCTGGTGCGGCTGGGCGAGACGATGCTGCTGGTGGCCGCCTCGCCGGGCGGCTGCCGGCTGATCGAACGGCACCCCGCGGCGGCTGGCGCAGGCGGAGAGCAGGCAACACGATGAAGGCCTGCGGACTGGCGGTTTGTCTGCTGACCGCGCCGGCATTCGGCGCAACCCCCGAACCTCTCTCGCTATTCGGCATATCGGCGGGAAAAAATACGCTCAGCGTGCCCATGCAAGTCGTCATCCTGCTCACGCTGATGACTCTGCTGCCCGCCGCCGTGATGTCCATTACGCCCTTTCTGAGAATCACCGTGGTGCTGCATTTCCTCCGGCAGGCGCTGGGGACCCAGAATACGCCGTCCAACCAGGTTCTGCTGGGGCTGGCGTTGTTTCTTACGATCCTCATCATGCAACCCGTGGCGGCCGACATGTACCACCGCGGCTGGGAACCGATGGAGAATGGCAAGCTCACCACCGAGCAGGCGATGACGGAGGCCGCCCAGCCGCTGCGCCAGTTTCTGGCGCGCTTCGCACGCGAAAAAGACATCCGCCTGTTCCTCGAGCTGGCGCACGCCCCGGCTCCGCGCAGCCGGGCCGATCTCGATCTCAAGATCCTGATTCCCGCCTATATCCTCTCCGAGCTCAAGACCGGTTTTCAGATCGGCGCGGTGCTTTTCTTGCCGTTCCTGGTGATTGACCTGGTGGTGGCCTCGGTGACGCTCTCGGTCGGCATGGTGCAACTGCCGCCTGTAATGATTTCAGCGCCCTTCAAGATTCTGCTCTTCGTGCTGGTCGACGGCTGGAACCTGGTGGTGGGATCGCTGATGAGGAGTTTTTACCAGTGACGCCAAATATGGTGGTGGACATCATCCGGCAGACGCTGTTGATGGCGTTCTGGCTGGCCGCGCCGCTGCTGGCCATCGGGTTTGCGGCCGGCGTCGGCATCAGCCTGGTGCAGATCGCCACCTCGATGCAAGACAACGCCTTCAGCACGATCCCCCGCCTGATCGCGTTTCTCGTCTCGCTGTTACTGCTGATGCCGTGGCTCATCCAGAAATCGGTGACGTACACCGTTACACTGTGGGGCGATCTGGGCCGGTATGCCCGCTAACCTCACCATTTCAGCGGGCACGGTGCTGGGATTCCTGCTGGTGCTGGCGCGCGTTTCGGGCGCTATGGCATTTGTGCCGCTGCCGGGTTTCAACGGCACGCCGGGAATGGCCCGGGCGGCATTCTCGCTGGCGTTCACGCTGGCGTTGGCGCCGCGCTGGCCCCACCTGGACGGAGCCGGCGCTGGCGCCGGAACCCTGGTCGCTTGGGCAATGGCTGAAGCAGCCATCGGAGTCGCCATCGGTCTGGCCGCCGCAACGGTGCTGGAAGTGGCCATCTTCGCCGCCCAGATGTTGGGCATGCCCGCGGGGTACGGCTACGCCCAGACGGTGGACCCGAACACCCAGGCCGATTCCGGCATTCTGCTGATTGTGGCGCAACTGGCGGCGGGGATGCTGTTCTTCGCCCTGGGCATGGATGGGCAAGTGCTTCGCTTGTTCTCCGTCAGCCTGGAGAAGATTCCGCCGGGAGCCTACGTGTTTCAACTCGCCTCGGCGGAGGCATTCATCCGGCTGACCGGAAGCCTGCTGGCCGCCGGAACGCGGCTGGCGCTGCCGGTGGTTGCGCTGCTGGTAATGGTGGACGTGGCGCTGGCGCTGATGGGCCGGTTGAACGCGCAGTTGCAACTGCTGTCGTTGGCTTTTCCAGCCAAAATGCTGACCGCGCTATTTGTCCTGGCGGCGGTGATGGCGCTCTATCCCCGGGTGTTGGCGCAGTTCGGCCTAGGGGCATGGCGCGTGGCGCAACGGGTGTTGGGGCTATGAACGCCGATGGCCGACCGCAGCGGCAAGACCGAACAACCCACCGAGCGCCGCGTCAAGAAGGCGCGCGAGGAGGGCCAGTTTCCCTCCGCGCGCGAGTTTGTCTCGGCCTTGCAGTTTATGGTGTTTCTGTTGCTGGCGGGCGTCGGCGGGAGCGCCTGGTTGAGCCAGTTCCGCGTGACCATGCGGGCCCTGCTGGAACTCGCTTTTCAGCGAGAACTGGGCCCGGAGGGTCTGGTCCACACAGCCTACCAACTCTTCTGGCGCAACTTGCTGCCGCTGTTGCTCGGCGGGCTGGCGGTGGTGCTTGCCACGCTCGGGCTGCGGCTGATGACCACGCGATTCGGACTCAGTTTGAAGAGGCTGGCGCCCGATCCGCAGCGTTTCAACCCCATGACCCGGCTGCGGGACCTGCCACGGCAGAATGCGGGGGCGCTGGTAGAGGCCGCGGTCTTGCTGCCGCTGTTTCTCTGGGCGGTCTACGTCGTGGCGCGGGACAAGCTGGACGCCTTGCTGGTTCTGCCGCTGGCCGGGTTGGAGGTCGGCTGGCAATTCCTGGGAGCCACGCTGATGGGTCTGTTCTGGAAAGCGGCGGCGGCGTTCCTGGTATTCGGAGCCGTCGACCTGCTGCGCCAGATGCGCCGCTACCGCCGCGACCTGCGGATGAGCAAGCAGGACATCAAAGAGGAGTTGAAGGATATCGAGGGCAATCCGCAAATGAAGGCCCGCATCCGCCGCTTGCAGCGCGAGCGTGCGCGGCGGCGGATGATGAAAGATGTTTCGACAGCCACCGCCGTCGTCGTCAACCCTACCCACTTCGCGGTCGCCCTTCGCTACCAGACCGCAACCATGTCCGCCCCGCTGGTGGTGGCCAAAGGCAAGAACTACCTGGCGTTGCGCATCCGGCAAAAAGCCGTCGAGCACGAGGTGCCGATTGTCGAGAACGCGCCGCTGGCGCAGGCGCTGTATCACTCAGTCGACGTCGGCCAGGAAATCCCGCCACACCTCTACCGCGCCGTGGCGGAGATACTGGCTTACATCTTCAAACTCATGAACGGGAGGCTTCCCGGTTAAGGCCATGACACCCGCCAAGGCGATATCAGCGCCGATCCTGCCGGGATGGTTCGGCGGCTTGCCGCTGGACGGGCTCCGCCAGATGGCTGTGCCGCTCGCCGTGCTGGCCATCATCGTGGCGCTGATCACGCCCCTGCCCGGGTTCGTGCTGGACTTTCTGGTGGTTGCCGATATTCTGCTGTCGGTAACCGTGCTGATGGTCTCGCTCTACCTAGTTCGCCCGGTCGAGTTCAGCTCCTTTCCCACCACGCTGTTGCTGCTGACGCTCTATCGCCTGTCGCTGAATATCTCCTCGGCGCGCCTGATCCTGCTCAACGGCAACACCGGCACCACCGCAGCCGGCCGGGTGATCGGCGCCTTCGGCAGCTTCGTAGTGGGCGGCAACTACATCATCGGCGCGGTGATCTTCCTGGTGTTGATCGCCATCCAGTACGTGGTGATCAACCATGGCGCGGTGCGCATTTCCGAGGTGACGGCGCGCTTCACCCTGGATGCCCTGCCGGGCAAGCAGATGTCGATCGATTCGGACCTCAACTCCGGCCTGATCGACGAAACCGAGGCCAAGCGCCGGCGCAAGCAACTCGCCACCGAGGCGGAGTTTTACGGGGCGATGGACGGCGCTTCGCGGTTTACCCAGCGTGACGCGGTGGCGAGCATTTTGATCACCGGCATCAACATCGTGGCCGGCTTTTTGATCGGCGTCTTCCAGCACGGAATGGATTTCCAGAAAGCCCTCGAGACCTACACCGTCTTGACCATCGGCGACGGTCTGGTCACGGTGATTCCCGCCCTGATGATTTCCATCTCCGGCGGCCTGATCGTAACCCGGGCCAGTTCGGACGCGCGCGTCGGGGTGGAGTTCCACCGGCAGATCTTCGGCAATTCACAGCCGCTGCTGCTGGCCGGAGGGGTGCTGCTCGCCATGGCCGCGCTGCCCGGGATGCCCATGCTGCCATTTCTGGTCCTGGGCGGCGGCGCCGGGGCCATCGGCTGGAAGATGCGCCAAAAGGAAGCCCTGCTGACGCGCGGCTCCGTTAAGGAGGCCAAACCGCTTGCAGCCAAGGACCACCCCGAAGCCTTGCTGCGTGTCGAGCCGCTGGCGATCGAAGTCGGACTGGGCCTGGTAAACCTGGTCGAGGGCGCGCAGGAATCCCCCTTGCTGCGCCGCATCTCCGCGATCCGCAAGCAGTTGGCAGGCGACTTGGGCTACCTGCTGCCGCCGGTCCGCGTCACCGACAACCTGTCGTTGCGGAGCCGGGAGTACGTCATCTCGATAAAAGGGGTCGAAGTCGCCCGCTATGAGCTGCCGCAGGGCAGGGAGCTTGCCATACCCGGGGCGCAAATCGACCATGCCCTCGACGGCCAGCCCACGCGCGAGCCCGCTTTCGGCATCAGTGCCTTTTGGATTCCGCTCGAGCGCGCCGAGCGGGCGCGGCAATCGGGCTATACGGTAGTGGATGGCGTGAGCGTGCTGGGCACGCATCTTTCCGAACTGATTCGCCGCCACGCATACGAGCTGTTTTCGCGGCAGGACGCGAAGCGCCTGCTCGATCGGGTAGCCATCGACAACCCCAAGGTGGTGGAGGATCTGGTGCCCAAGGTGCTGCCCCTGGCCGCGGTGCAACGCGTGCTGCAGAACCTGTTGCGCGAGCGGGTCTCGATCCGCGACGCGGTTTCCATTCTGGAGGCGCTCGGCGAGGCCGGCGCCGCCACGCGCAATACCACCCTGCTGACCGAATACGCGCGCCAGACCATTCGCCGCTCGGTGGTCAAGCCCTACTTGAACCGCGCCGGCGAACTGCCTGCCTGGTTCCTGGATCCCTCCATCGAGCAAACCGTCGAGAACGCCGTCGAGCATGGCGAGCAAAACAGCCATTTGACGCTGGCGCCGCAAGCGGCGCGCGACATTTTGAACCGCATCGCGGCCCGTGTGATGGCGCCGGAAACCGCGGTTGTAGCCATCACCTCCACCGGCGCCCGTGCCTTCCTCCGGCAGATCACCGAGCCCACCATTCCCAACCTCTTCTTCCTGGCACACAACGAGATTCCTCCCGGAGTTCGCGTGCAATCGCTGGGAAATATCTCCTAGTCCCGGCCTACAGAAAAGCTCCCGGACCGCCGATCAACCTCATGACCGGCGAGTTTCCGCGCCCGCCGGGCGAGGAGTATTCGGATGAGGATCAAGTCCTATTTCGCCGCCGCCGTGGAAGACGCCATCGCACAGGCGCGCCAGGAACTGGGGCCGGAAGCGATGCTGGTGAACAGTCGCAAGGCTCCGCCCGAGGCCCGCCACCTGGGCGAATACGAAGTCGTTTTCGCAGCCGAAAATGCAGCCCAGGCGGCGGGAGGCGCTGCCACGCCCGTCCCGCCACAAACTGGAAACGGCGACGATCGCCTGGCAACCGATGTCGCCAGCCTCAAAAAGGAATTGGAACGAATGCGCCGCGCCCTGGTGCGGTCCGCGTTCGCGCCCGCACGCTGGAGTGGGGTGTCGCCCACTGCTTCAGAGGCTTACGCCGCGCTCGCCGCCCAGGAAGTACTCCCCAGCGTGGCTCGCGAGGTCGTCGAAGCGGCAGAAGCGCGACTCTCGTCGCCGCATGCGATGGCCCCGCGAGGGGCGCGGAGCGGGGAGATATTGACCTGGCGCCAGGCCCTGGTAGAGGAGGTCCGCTCGCGCTTCAGCGTCGAGCCCAGCCTGGGCCGCGGCGAATCCCCGCCCCGCATAGCGGCACTGGTCGGGCCGGCTGGATCGGGTAAGACCACCACGCTGGTGAAGCTGGCAGTTCAGTACGGTCTCGCCAGCCGGCGCCCCGTGCTGCTTCTGTCGGTCGACACGTTCCGCATTGCCGCCGCAGCGCAATTGCGGTCCTTCGCGGCCATCCTGGGGGTCGGCATCCAGGTGCTCGAAACCGTCGGGGCCCTGGCCCAGGCTATCGAAGAGAACCGAAGTAAGGATCTGATCCTGATCGATACCCCGGGGTTCGGCCCAGCCGACATGGAGGCCGACTGCGGATTGGCGCATTTTCTTTCTTCCCGCAGCGACATCGACACCCAGTTGGTCCTATCGTCCTCGATGAAAGCTGCCGATGTAACCCGCATGGTGGATCGATTCGAGGTCTTCCGGCCGCAGCGGCTATTGTTTACCAGACTGGACGAAACCGAGTCTCTCGGCCCGATATTCAACGAAGCGGCGCGCACGGCGAAACCGTTGTCCTTCTTCGCCAATGGCCAGCGAATTCCGGAAGATCTGGAAGCCGTCACATGGGAACGGCTGGCGGAGGGCCTTCTCGGCGCGCCAGCCAGCCAGGCCGCGTCGGCGGCCTGAGAAGCGCGGTGCAAGAGCCAACGCCTATGTACTCCCACGCAGCACCTGAGGCGATCAACGAAGAAGAACGCGAGCGGCTGATTTTGCTGCACATGCCCCAAGTGCGGCTGATCGCACGGCGAATTCAGGAGCGGCTGCCCGAAAACATCAGCCTGGAAGACCTGGTCTCAACTGGCGTCCTGGGCCTCATCTCAGCGATCGACAATTTCGATCCCCGTTTCAACGTAAAGCTGAAAACATACGCGGAATACAAGATTCGCGGCGCCATCCTCGATAGCCTGCGCGGCCTGGATTGGGCACCGCGGCAGAAACGCCGCAAAGCCAAACAGATCGAAACCGCCGTCAGCCAGGCCGAGCAGCGTCTCCAGCGCAGTCCCACCGAGGAGGAAATCGCCCTCGAGCTCGGCATTACGCTGGACGAATACCACGAGTGGCTGGTGGAAACCCGCGGTCTGAACATCGCCAGTCTCGAGTATGTCTCCGGCGAAAGCTCCGGCAACCTGTTGCGCTACATCCCCGACGGGCAGGACAACTCGCCTTCCAGCCTGCTCGAGCGCGCCGAACTGGAACGGCTGCTGGCGGCGGGAATTGATGGGATTCCCGAGATTGAGCGGACGGTGCTCAGTCTCTATTTCAAGGAGGAGCTCACGCTGCGCGAGATCGCGCAAGTGGTGAACCTTCACGAATCGCGCATCTCGCAGCTCAAGTCGCAGGCGATTCTGCGGTTGCGAAGCCACCTGGCAGCGCAGTGGCCGATAACCAAAGGAGTCATGACGGTATGAGCCCGGGCGACACTACTCGAACCAACACCCTCGATGCGACCGCAAGAGTCGCCAGCGTTCTCAATCAGTGGGCCGAATCCCTGGCGCAGGTATTAGGTTCCATGACCGACCAGCGGCCGCAAGTCGCCTGGCAGGCGGTCAGCGGGACTGCTGCGGAAGTGGCGTCCGGAGAATACCCCTATCTCTGGTGGGAACACCCCTTCTCAGCGGCGGCTGGCGCCGTTGCCTGGATTGGTTCTCCGCAGCCGACCTGGGAGCGCGTGGGCACGGTGACCCTCAAAGCCGCGGGCCTGGATACTGTGGCCTCGAGCGAGGCCCAAAACACCTGGTTCGAGATTGTCGGGCAGTCCTTGTCGGCCATGGCCCGATCGATCGGCGGCCTGCTGGGCCGGGAGATCACCTGCGGTCCCGGCGCCGTTCGCGACGCGGTCCCGGAATCGACCGAGTGGGCCTCGGTCTCGCTTAGATTCACGGATGGCGCGCAACCGCCGTTGCTGGTGGCGTTCAGCCCGAACCTGCTATCCTTGATCTCGGAGCCGCCTCCTGGTGAGCCAGCCCCTGCCGAGGCGGCGCCGGCCGAAACGTGGAGCGACGCCGGCCAACTGGCTCTGAACTCGCGGACAATCGGCCTGCTGCTTGACGTCGACCTTCCGGTCAGCATTTCGTTCGGCAGAACGCGCCTCCCCATGAAGTAGGTTCTGAAGCTCTCCACCGGGTCCATCGTGGAGCTGGACCGGGACGTGAATGACCCCGTGGAAGTCCGTGTCAATCAGCACCTGATCGCGCGCGGTGAGGTGGTGGTGGTGGAAGGAAACTATCGCGTGAAAATCCAGGAAATCGCCAGCCGCAACGAACGCTTGCGGAGCATTCCATGAACCTTTGCCTGATCGTGTTCTCGGCTGCTTTTCTGGTGGCCCTCGTGTGCGGCGGGACTGCCCTGCTGTTGGCGCGCCTGGCGATCAGCGCCGCACGCCGGACTGCCGCCGCGGGAGCGAGTCTCCAAATCAGCATGGAAGCCCTGGTCGCCCGCGTCGAAGGCGTGGAGCAACAGGCCGAGGCCCTTCGCCGGCAGCCTGCCGAAGCCGCTCCGGACGCCGGCAGGGCGGCCTTGAACCTCAACAAAAGAGCGCAAGCCCTGCGGATGCATCGTCGTGGAGATCCCCCCGAACGAATCGCGTCGCTTCTGGAAGTCCCGCGTCAGGAGGTCGACCTGCTCATCAAGGTCCACCGCATTATCATCAGCCAACTCTGAGACAAGCACGCTTCTTCGGTGACGAACCTCGCCGGAACCGGGCATCGAGGCCGGTCCGGCCCAGGGCGCAACCGCGTCCCGGCAGGCGGCGTGGAATTCGCCGCCGGCTTCACAGCGACCACGCTGGGAGCAAGGGAGCGTTCGCTACCTCACGCCTTTCAAAATACGTATGCCGCCGTTGGAAGTATCGAGATCAATCAGCGGCCCTCCCTTTCCGACATCGCCCTCCAGGTGAGTCTTGCTGATTTCGCCGCGCACCGTCATTTCGAACTCGGAGCTGATCGAATCATTGTTGGTGGAGGCAATCACGTGGGCGTTGGTGCCGGACGGCAGGTGGACCGTGATCGAGCTGTTGGATGTGTGGGCACGAATCCCAGCGGCGAAATCCGGAGGTAGGTCGAGATTGATCGAGCCGTTATTCGTGGTGGCCCGGATGTCGCCCGGCGAGCGATCGATCTGGGCGGTGATGGCGCTGTTACTGGTGGTGGCGTCGAGCGACCCGCGCAGTTGCTGGACATCCACGTGGCCGTTCGAGGTTCGGAGCAGGGCGTCGCCATCCACTTTCACCAGGTCGATTGGGCCGTTCGAGGTCTCCGCGTCCACCCGGCCGTGGAGGCCCTCCACCCGCACCGAACCGTTGCTGGTGCGGAAATGGGAAGGCCCGACGCCATTTTCGGTATGGATGGCGCCATTGCTGGCGGTGATGCGCTCGAGCACTACCGTGCGCGGCACCTTGATGGCGAACCGCGCCCCCTGGTTGTTGCGCCGCTCCACCGGCCGGACGGCACGGATGGCGACAGATCCTGCGGAGTGGTCAATGTCGATGCGCAGGCTGTCGGCGGAGGCCTGCGTAGGGCCGTACTTGGTGCCGCTGATATCGATGCTGTTCTCATCCCAACTCGAAACGTCAACCGAGCCGTTAAACGTCTCGACGGAGACCCGGCTGCCCGGGGCACACGGGTAACTGTAGTGAAAATCGCGGCTGAAATGTTGCCAGCCGCCATCGAAATCGTCGATATCGCAGCCGGCCAGCGTAAACAGGGCCGCCAGCAGGGGCGGAACGAGCAGAGCGCGCATGGAGATCCTCGATTTCGGCTTACGCAATTGCGATCCCGAATGTTCCATGGAACAAATCGGCGCAAATGGCGTACAATCACCAAAGCTATGACACCCGAAAACTCCCCGGCCGTCGAGCCGGCCCCAGCGGGAATGGGCGAATTCTCGCGAATCACCGGGGTCTTTTTCGACCCCAAGAAAACCTTCGAAGATATCGCGAAACGCCCCACCTGGATCGTGCCGGTAGTGCTACTCATGATCGCCGCCCTGGCGGTGACCATGACCATGGGGCACCAAATTGGCTGGGAGCGAATCGTGCGGCACGGGATGGAAGCCAGCTCGCGGGCTCAGCAGGTGACGCCGGAGCAGCGCGAGCAGGCGGTCTCGATGGGCACCAAAATCGCGTCCATCATGGCCTACGCCGTCGTCATCTTTGTGCCAGTGATCTACCTGATCATCGCCGGCGTCTTGTTAGGGGTGGCCTCGGGAATTCTCTCCGCGGGGTTGCGCTTCAAGCAGGTTTTCGCGGTGGTGTGTTATGCGAGCCTGACCGGGCTGATCTCGGCCGTTCTGACGATTGTGGTGCTTTTCTTGAAGAACCCGGACGAGGTTAACGTCCAAAACGCGCTGGCCTTCAACCCCGGGGCGTTCATGGACCCGGCAACAAGCTCGAAGTTTCTTTACTCGCTGGCCACATCGCTCGACCTGTTTTCCTTCTGGACGATTTTGCTGATGGCCACCGGCCTGAAAGCGGCAGCGGGTAAGAAGTTGTCGTTCGGGGGCGCGCTCTTCGCGGTGGTGTTTCCGTGGGCGGTCTACGTGCTCGGCAAGTCGGCGTGGACTGGCTTCATGAGCTAGCCACACCGGCTTGCCGTCCTCCGAGCAACTCACTGGCGACCCACACGGCTGCACCCGGGAACGGCGCCGGGGTAGGACCCACCCGGCGCTTGGAGAACCGGTGTGCATCCGGTTGCGCCTGCTTACCTCTATACGCAGCAACCCGGGTTCAATTGGCTCATCGGGCGGAATAAACGTTTCCCGGATCGCGGATTTCCAGATTGGCGGCCGATGGACGCGTGAACCTCGTTGCGCCGGTAGTGCCCCAGCCAAATGGGCAGGATCATACGACTTGCGTTCGGCAAGTCGCCCCACGGCCTTTCAGGCAATAGTCGTAGCAATTCTTATGCCCGATGTAGACGCGCCGCAGCGACTCCGCCAGCGTGGTTCCCATCTCGAATCGCGGATCGTGGTAGATCACAGGACACGGGTAGTAACGGAGCTCGCCATCGATCTTCTGAATCGAGCGGCTGAAGTGGCACATCAGCGACTCCGGCGATTTGCCGAGCGCCGCGAAGCAGTTCGTCGTCACGAATACTTCGGCGTGCGGCGATTCGCCCCGCCGCGCAAGAGTTGTGAGCTGATGGCCCATTTCGAGCATGTTCTCGATCAGGCTGACTTCGACGGTTGCGCCGGGAAACAGAGACCGGTAACTCTCCCGTATCTGCGCATCGCTTCGCCCGTCCAAAAGCGGCCGTTCCGCCGCAATCACGAGCGCGAAACCCATCCCGGCCAGCAGCCGCATGGTTTCCGTTGTCTGAGCGAACGTGCCTCGCCCGCGGATGGCATCGTGCTGCTGCGCGTCCGGACTCTCCAGCGTGATGCGCAGCGTCAACCGGTCGCCGTGGCGCTCCTGCAGGCGCCGCAGGGCCTCGAAGTGATTCCTGATATGCAAGCGTCCGTTCGTGAGCACTTCGACCGGTGCAATTTCGAGAGCGAAGGCGAGGCTTTTCAGCAGTTCGTCGTTACGCGCCGCCCGCCCGCGCAGCACCTCGTCGTTGACAAAGACTTCTCCGCCGGTGAAGTAGATCTTCTGCACACCGAAACGCGCCGCGTCTTCCAGGTGCGGAGCGAGTTCGGCGAAGGCGATCTGTTGCAGCCGATTGTTCGCCGGAGACGACGCCGTATAGCAGTGCTTGCAGCGCAGGTCGCAAAGAGTACCTTGCATCACCCAGAAGTCTTCCAGGACCGGCCGGCTCCCGAGGCGCTTCGGCTCGACGAACCCGCGCTCTTCTCCCCGCTGGTTCACCAATTCGAGTCCGTCAGGGTGTTGCTGCCTGATCATTCTTAAACCCATAGGAGTGTATCACTGCTATCCCGCAGCCTCAGCGGCCTGAACAGCCTGATAAGCTGATTGGTTCTGTTTCGATGCCTTCGTCCCCGACCATATCAATCGTCATTCCCGTTTACAACGAAGAAGCCGCCATCGGCGGCTTGCTGGACAACCTGGGCGCACAGAGGGATGCAGAGGTCATCGTGGTGGATGGCGGATCGACCGACCGGACCGCGGAACTTGCCTCGCCAAGGGCCCTTCTCGTCCGCAGCGCAACCGGGCGCGCGGCGCAGATGAACGCGGGGGCGGCGGCCGCTTCCGGCGAGACGCTGCTGTTCCTTCACGCCGACGTGCGCCTTGCGGACGGCTGGTTCGACCAGATCCGCCGCGCCATGGAGGATGCCGCCATCGTGGGCGGCAACTTCGACGTTCGGTACGAAGGGGACGACTGGGCTACCCGCGCCTTCACACGCATCAACCACTGGCGTCGAAAGTGGCGGATATTCTATGGCGATTCCGGCATCTTCTGCCGGCGGGCCGTGTTCGAGCAACTCGGCGGGTACCGCCTGTGGGCCATCATGGAAGACTACGATTTCGCGCGGCGGCTGTCGAAAGCCGGCAGGCTGGCTTTGCTCGAATGCCCCATCCGGGTTTCCGGCCGGCGGTGGCGCAACTCAGGTCTCTTGGCTACCTTGTGGAGCTGGTTTCTGATCCAGAGCCTTTATTACTTGGGCGTGCCGCCGCACCGTCTGGCTCGACTTTATCGCCATGTCCGGTGACATCGTTCTCGCAGCGCCATCTTGAATTCCCATCCCGATGTTGCTTCGGCATAGAATCTGGATTTGCTTCCCCTGATCGTTCTGTTTGCGAAGGCGCCGGCGCCGGGGCGCGTGAAGACGCGGCTGGGAGTAGACCCGCGGCGCGCGGCCGATCTCCATTCTTCGTTCGTCCGACAGACGCTGGTCATGCTCGAATCCTTGCGCGGCGATGCGGACGTGGAACTCTCTACCGATGAGCCGACCGAGGCCTGGCGCGACTTTCCTGTGGCGCGGTCGGTGCAGTGCGCCGGGCAATTGGGAGAACGGATTCGCGCGGCTCTCGAACAAGCGCTCGCCGCGGGACGGCCCAAGGCGACGGTCCTCGGCAGCGACTCGCCGGGGTTGCCGGCAGCGCACATCCGCGCTCTCTTAGCCTCGCCTGCCAATGCGTGCCTCGGCCCCGTGGACGATGGCGGGTTCTATGCCATCGCATGTAGCAAAACCGCCCCGGCTATGTTCCAAGGCGTTCGATGGTCCACCGGCGCTGCGCTCAGCGACACAGTCAAGGCGCTGACGGATTGCGGCCTCAGCGTCGAACTGGGGCCGGCGTGGTTCGACATTGACCGGCCCGAAGATCTCACTCGGCTTGGCCCGCAATAGCGTATTGGTCTTGGCGTGGTGAATGTTCCGGCGAATCGCCGGGGCCGTATCCTCGGGGGTGCACGACATAAAAGTGGATCTCTTTCCAGCGTCAGGCGCGCCTTTAAGCTCCGTAGGAGCGAAAGAAAATAGCCCACGGCGCAAGCCGTTGGGATAAGTCGGCGGTGAGGACAAGCCCC
>Ga0187884_10001037_pt1 | contig 26074 bp, 26 predicted proteins | sample June2016WEW_20_4_FD_132983 | JGI IMG/M metagenome (GOLD analysis project Ga0187884, IMG submission 132983) | Peatland microbial communities from SPRUCE experiment site at the Marcell Experimental Forest, Minnesota, USA - June2016WEW_20_40 | ecosystem: Environmental > Terrestrial > Soil >...
GATGAAGTCGGCGTGGACGAACGTCGTCAGAGTCTCGATCGCGCCAAAACTCCACGGCAGGACTTGGAGATAGAGCGCCGCGACAACCGCAAACACCAGTCCCGACAGGAGCGCCATCGGTCGCAACAACCGGAGGGGCGACACACCCGAAGCCGCCATGACGACGAGCTCGCTGTCGCCGTTGAGCTTGTTGAGGGTGTAAAGGATCCCGGCAAACAGCGCCACCGGCCCGATGATGGCGACAAGCGAGGGCAGCGCCAGTCCGGTCATCATAAGGAAGATCAGAATGGTCTGGCCCTTGCTGGTGATCAGGTCGATCTGCCGCAGCGCTTGGGTGACCCAGACGACGCCGGTCAAGACCACGAGCCCCGAGACTGACGCTGTGGCCGCCGTCCTAAATAGATAGCGTTCGATTTGGATCATTGCCGTCGCGTGGTCCCGTGGCAGAACGAGCGCGCGTCAGCGCGGGCGCGCCCCGGGCAGCGCCTAACTGGTGCGTTCCGTGCTGGCAAGGCGATTTGCTCCTCTCGCTCGGCATGAGACCCTAACCGGCTGAAATGTGCAGCTCAATCGCGGCGGCTTATTGACGAGGGCTGCAAACCCCCTGATATGTCGGCGCCCGCCGCCGGCGTCGTCACATCGGTCGGCTCTAAGTCATGAAATCCGGACCAGGGAAGCGCGTTTGTCATGAGCGGAGTCGTCAAGGTCGCCTTTGGGTCTCTGTCCGCGCCCAAAGGCAGCGCGCTCGTCGCGTTCGTCGGGGCCGATATGAAGCCCGCCCCAATGGTGACGGCCCAGTTCGGCGATCTCGAGCCGTTGATCCGCGCCGCGGCCAAGGCGTCCAGCTTTCGCGGCGCCCAGCGCACCGCGCTCGACATCCTGGCGCCGGCAGGCCTCGACGCTTCGCGACTCGTGGTCGTCGGCGTCGCTCCGGGCAAGGACAACGCGCCGGTCGACTTCATCACGCTCGGCGGCTTCACTTTCGGCAAGGTGACCGGCGCGAAGCGGGTCGAAGTTGCGTTTGAGGCCCCGGCCGGAACCTGGGACGGCTCAGCGGCCGCCGATTTCGCCCTTGGCCTTCGGCTGCGCGGCTACCGGTTTGATAAATACAAGACGCGCAAGAAGGAAGTGGACGACGACAGCTCCGAAGCGCCCGATTTCGTGATCGGCTCGAGCCATGCGGTCGCCGCGCGCGCGGCGGCCCAGGACCGCTTCGCCGTCGCCGAAGGCGTCGAATTGGCGCGCAATCTGGTCAACGAGCCGCCGAACGTCCTCTTTCCGGTCGAGTTCGCCGATCGGGTCAAATCATTGGAGAAGCTCGGCGTCGAGGTGGAATCGCTCGACGAGAAGGCAATGGGCAAGCTGGGGATGAACGCCCTTCTGGCGGTGGGCCGAGGATCGGCGCGCGAGAGCCGTCTCGTCACCATGCGATGGAACGGCGCGCGATCAAAACGGACCAAACCGATCGCCATCGTGGGCAAAGGGGTGTGTTTCGATTCCGGCGGCATCTCCATCAAGCCCTCCGCCGGCATGGAGGACATGAAAGGCGACATGGGCGGGGCGGCATGCGTCGTCGGACTCTTGCACGCGCTCGCCGCGCGCAAGGCGAAAGTCAACGTGGTCGGCGTCGTCGGGCTGGTCGAGAACATGCCCGACGGCGACGCGCTCCGGCCCGGCGACATCATCGCCTCGATGTCCGGACAGACGATCGAGATCGTCAATACCGACGCCGAGGGACGGCTCGTGCTGGCCGATGCGCTTTGGTACGTGCAGGAGACATTTTCTCCGCGGGCGATCATCGACCTTGCGACGCTAACTGGCGCCATCATCGTCGCGCTCGGCAATGACGTCGCTGGGCTCTTTTCGAATAATGACGAGCTTGCTCAGCGGCTTGCCGCCGCAGGCGAGGCGTCCGGCGAAAAGGTTTGGCGCATGCCGCTCGGCGCGGCCTACGACAAGCTGATCGACTCGAAATTCGCCGATATGAAGAATACCGGAGGCCGCAACGGTGGCTCGATCACCGCGGCGCAGTTTGTGCAGAGGTTCGTCAAGGAGACGCCTTGGGCGCATATCGACGTCGCGGGCACGGCGATGGGTTCGCAGTCCTCGGACATCAATCAGTCTTGGGGTTCGGGCTGGGGAGTGCGGCTTCTCAATCGCCTTATGGCCGACTCCTACGAAGATTAGGCTCTCGTTGACGATTTGATCGGAGAATCGGCGCGGAGGGCGTCAGGATGCGGTTTCGATCCACGATCTTCGCACTTGCCGCTACCGCCTGGAGCGGGTCGGCTGAGCGCGCGTGGGCGATCACCGGATGCGACGCTTTTTCCGCCGCCCTGCGCACCGAGGCGAGCGACATGCAGGTCGAGTTCGGACGCGCGGTCGTCGTCTCCCGCACGCGCTCCGACTCTAACGTGTTCGACGTGACGACAAAGGTCGACGTCGATGCGACCCTGAGTTGCCGCGGCGACGAATTCCTCCGCTTCGAGGCGCGCATCGGCGAACCGGCGAACGCCCGCACCAACACGAATTTCGAGCGCTTTCAGACTGCGGCGCTGAAGGCGGCGCTGGGCTGGGACGCGGGCAAGAGCCGCGGCGTCCTGCGCGCCATGACCGCGGATGCGCGGGAATATCTCGCCGCTTCCCGCGAGCGCGGCGACGTCTACGTCGCCGGCAAGACCGAGGAGCACCAGCCTGGCGGGGTGAGCCTCGGGCTGATGGCGACCGGCTCCGATCGCACGTTCGTCATCGTCGGCCCGGCGGGCGAGTGAGCGAGGTCCGCTTTCACCATCTCGAGCGGCGGCGCGTCGATGAGGCGCTGCCCCGCATTCTCGAGCGCGCGCTCGAGGAGGGCCGGCGCGTGCTCGTGCGCGCCTCGTCCGAGGAGATGGCCGCCGCGCTCAACGAACGATTGTGGACCTATGACGACGCAAGCTTCCTGCCGCATGGCGCGGCGGGAGACGGCGATCCGGCGACGCAGCCGATCTTCCTGACCTGCGAGGTCGAGAATCCCAACTCCGCAACGATGCTGGTCAGGCTCTCGGGCGCCGAGGCCGCCAAGAGCGACGAGGCGTTCGAGCTCGCTCTTCTTGTGTTCGACGGACGCGACGAGGCGTCGCTCGCCCACGCCCGCGCCGAATGGCGGCGGCTCAAGGACGAGGGTCGCGCGATCAGCTATTGGCGCGAGGGCGATGAAGGCGGCTGGGAACGGGCGCGGTAGGGCGGCGACGGCGGAAGAGTTTCCCAAATCCGGGTGAAGAAAAAGCCAAGCCGGAGGAAGGAAAATCCAAGAAAAAGGAAGGAAATCCAAAGCGGGCGGAAGGAATTTCCAAGGACCACATTCGATATTTTTCAATGGCTTAGGCCAGAATCCGGTAACCGGGGCAAATTCCCGGGCACGCACTCGCACAATGGATAATGCTGCAATTGCTAAGACCAATGGGAACAATCGCTTACTGACGCGCCGGCGTCGAATGAGCTCGCTGTGATAGTGGCTTGCCCGGGAATCTGCCCCGGTTACGTGGCGGAGGGGGCGGGATTCGAACCCGCGATACGGTTTCCCGTATACACACTTTCCAGGCGTGCGCCTTCGACCGCTCGGCCACCCCTCCGCGACGCGCGTTTTCGCGCGAAGAGCGCGCATATCACCTCGCGCGGCTCGCGCGCAAGTCGGCGCGCCGCATTGGCGCCCGCTCATCCCGGCGTGGACAGGGCGCGAGGCTTTGCGTAAGACGAGGCCGCCTGGGCCTTGCGCGGGATTGCGGCGTGTTCCGATTTTTGCTTCGCTTCGTCGGCCTGATCCTGCTCGCCGGCGCATTCGCCGCCGCGGTCATCGACGGCGCGCGCTCGCTCGCCGCCCAGCAAGTGGCGCTGACGCCGATGGGCGTGGCGCTCGATCTCGCCTTTCCCAGCAAATTCCCGCTGCTGCAACCCTTCGTCGAGAAGCGGCTGCATCCGCTGTTGTGGGACCCGGTTCTCCTCGATATCCTCTCGGCGCCGGCCTTTCTCGATCTGGCCGTGCTCGGATTTGCCCTGATCTATCTCGTTCGGCCTCGCGCGCCGACGGTCGGATTCTCGAGCCGGGCCCGTTGAGACGCCTCCGGCGCGACCGACGTAACAAACGGCGCCGTTCGCGCGACCAAGCGCCGGACCCAATCAGGAGCCGAGCATGTTGAGCTTCCTCGCCAACAAAACGCGCGTCGTTTCGCCCTCCGAAGCCCTGCCGGGCCGTTCGCAGAGAATCGCGACCGCGCGCGAACATTTCGTCAACGGCCGCCCGCTCGAGGGCCCCTATCCCGAGGGAATCGAGACCGCGGTTTTCGCCATGGGCTGCTTCTGGGGCGCCGAGCGCAAGTTCTGGCAGGCGGGCGAGGGCGTTTACGTCACGGCCGTCGGATATGCCGGCGGCTTCACGCCCAACCCGACCTACGAGGAGGCCTGCAGCGGACGCACGGGGCACGCCGAAGCGGTGCTGGTGGCCTACGATCCGGCGAAAATCGCCTACGACGACCTGCTGCGGATCTTCTGGGAAGGCCACGATCCGACGCAGGGCATGCGCCAGGGCGCCGACGTCGGCTCGCAATATCGGTCGGCGATCTACGCGGCGACGCCCCGCCAGCTGGAGGCGGCGCGCCGATCCGCGACGACGTTCGGCCAAGCGCTGAAGGCCGGGGGTTACGGCCCGATCACCACCGAGATCGCCGAGGCCGGGCCGTTCTATTTCGCCGAAGGCTATCACCAGCAATATCTGGCCAAGAATCCGGGCGGCTATTGCGGCCTCGGCGGGACCGGAGTCTCCTGTCCGATCGGCGTCGGCGCCGCCTAAACGCCTTCGCTGAAGCGATAGCCGATTCCCGATTCGGTGCGGATGATCGTCGGCGCCGAAGGCTCGCGCTCGATCTTGTTGCGCAGCTGACCGACGAAGACGCGCAGATATTGCGTATCGCTCTTGTGCGCGGGGCCCCAGACCGCGCTGAGGATCTGGCTGTGCGTCATCACGCGCCCGGCGTTGCTGGCCAGCGCGCACAACAGATCGTATTCGCGCGGCGTCAGCTTGATCGCCACGCCGTCGCGCGTGACCAATCGCCGGTCCATGTCGATGGTCAGGCCGTCGATCTCGACGCGCGTCTTCGGCGCGGCGCCCGCCTTGGCGTGGCGTAGCGCGGCGCGCAGACGCGCCAGCAATTCGCCGATCGCAAAGGGCTTTTCGACATAGTCGTCGGCGCCGAGATCGAGCGCCGCGATCTTTTCCGCTTCGCGGTCGCGCGCCGAGAGAACGACGATCGGCGCCGGCGTGAATTGCCGCGCCGCGACGATCACGTCCTTGCCGTCCATGTCGGGAAGCCCGAGGTCGAGGACGATGAGGTCCGGGGCGGCGTTGGCCATCAGGCGCAGCGCCTCGTGACCCGAGGCCGCGTGCAGCACGGCATAGCCCGAGGCTTCGAGCGCGGGGCGAAGAAACCGCAATATCTGGGGCTCGTCGTCGACGATGAGAATGCGCGCGCCGCTCATGGCGCCGCCTTGGCGATTTCCGGCGTCTCGGCGGCCGGCATCGCGATGACGACGCGCGTGCCGCGCCGTCGCGCCGCCGGGCTCTCCGCCCAGATCCTGCCGCCCATCGCCTCGATCAGACCGCGGCTGATGGAAAGGCCGAGGCCGGTGCCGGCCTTGCGCCCGTCGGCCCGTCCTCCGCGATAGAATTTCTCGAAGATGCGTTCGAGGTCGGCCGGCTTGACGCCCGGTCCTTCGTCGGTGACGGAAAGCAAGACGGTGGCGCCGTCGCGCCGCGCGTGAACGCTGACGCGCCCGCCTCCGCCGTATTTCTGCGCGTTGTCGAGCAGGTTGAACAAGACCTGTTCGAGGAGGTTGGCGTCGCCGCGCATGAACGGCAGGTCGCGCGCCAGGCTCGTCGAAAAGACCTGCCCCGGGAACGCCTTGCCCGCGCGCTCGACCGCCGCGCGCACGATTTCGGCGACGTCGACGAAATCGCTTTTTGGCCGCAAGGCGCCCGCCTCGATTCGCGACATGTCCAGGAGATTGGCGATGAATCGCGTCAGGCGCGCGGCTTCCTCTTCGATCGAGGCGAGCAGGTCGCTGCGCTGCTCGGCGGGCATCGCGTCGCCGAATTTGCGCAGCGTCGTCACCGCGCCGGTGATCGTCGCCAGCGGCGTGCGCAAGTCGTGCGACAGCGAGGCCAGCAAGGTCGTGCGCAGCTTCTCGTTCTCCTCCAGCGCCACGGTGCGCACGGAGGCCTTGACCAGGATCGCGCGGTCGATGGCGATCGCCGCCTGTTCGAGAATGAGGTTGAGCGCGTGTTCGAGCGTCGGCGAGATCGGGGCGACGGCGTCGGCCGGCTCGAAGCCGCAGACGCCGACGACGCCGCGCGTCGTGACCAACGGGCGGAACTGGAAACGCACGTTCGGCAAGGTGCCGGTCTTCCAGCCCGCCGCCTCGCTCTTCTCGAACGCCCAGCGCGCCGCGCCGGTTTCCCCCGGGTCGAGCGCGTCGATGGGCGGCCAGGCGGAACTGAGGACGAGATCGCCGTCCTCGGGCAGCAGCATCACGACGCAGCGCGCGTTGATCGCCTTCTGCGCATAGACGGTCGCCGCCTGCAAAATGTCGTCGAGCGCGACGGCGCCGGAAAGCTTGCGCGAAAGTTCGAACAACGAGCGCGTCGTCTGGGCGCTTTCGCGCGCCAGGCGCTCCTGGTCGCGCGCGCGGCCGGCGAGCCAGCCCACGAGAATGGCGACGATCAGGAAAATGACGAGCGCGAAAAATTCATGCGGCTCGCTGACGCTGAATTCGTATAGCGGCTGGACGAAGAAAAAATCGTAGGCGAAAAACGAAAGAATCCCCGCCATGATGGCGGAGCGAAGGCCGAAGCGCGTGGCGCAAAACAGCACCGCGATCAGGAAGATCATCGATAGATTGGGCAGGCGCAGCCACAGATTGAGCAATTTGCCGACGCCGACCGCCGCCGCGACCGAGCCGACCGCCGCGAGAAGGCCGATCGGCAGACCTCGCGTGAAGGCCGCGCCGGGCCGCCATTGTGTCGTCGTCTCGCGGGGCTTGTCCCCGGTGACGACATGCACGCCGATGAGAACGGCGCGCCGCACCAACGCTTCCGACAAGGAGCGGCCGGCAAGACGGAAGAAAAAGCCGGCCCGCGAGCGTCCGACCACGATCTGGGTGATGTTCTCGCGCTGCGCATAGAGCAGGATTTCGGCCGGCAGGTCGTGGCCGACCAGCCGCGCCACTTCGGCGCCGAGACTTTGCGCGAGGCGCAGAGCGTCGTCGACGTGCTTGGCGCTCTTGCCGGCGGGGTCGCCGTGTCCCGGCGCGTCGACGGTCACCGCGACCCAGCTGGCGTTGAGGCCGGTGGCGAGGCGGCTCGCGGCGCGCACGACGTCCATCGACAGCGCGTCCGGGCCGACGCAAACGAGCAGGCGCTCGGCGGTTTCCCATGGCCCTTCGATGGCGTTCTGGCGCAACTGTTCGACCATCTGGTCGTCGACCCGCGCCGCCGTCCGGCGCAGCGCGATTTCGCGCAACGCCGTGAGATTGCGCAGGGTGAAGAACTTCTGCTGCGCGAGCTTCGCCGTTTCCGGAAGATAGACCTTGCCGTCCTTGAGGCGCTGGATCAGCTCCTCGGAGGTGATGTCGACGAGCACAATGTCGTCCGCGTCGCGCAGCACGATGTCCGGCACCGTCTCGCGCACCGTGACTCCGGTGATGCGCGAGACGACGTCGGCGAGACTTTCGAGGTGCTGGATGTTGAGCGCGGTCCAGACGTCGATGCGCGCGTCGAGCAATTCCTCGACGTCCTGCCAGCGCTTTGGATGCCGGCTTTCCGGCGCGTTGGTGTGCGCGAGTTCGTCGACGATGATCAGCTTGGGCTTGCGGCGCAAGGCGCCGTCGAGGTCGAACTCCTCGATCTGCCGATCCTGCCAGCGCATGATGCGGCGCGGCAGGATTTCGAGGCCTCGCGTCAGCGCCTCGGTATCCCCGCGGGAATGGGTCTCGACCAGGCCGACGACGACGTCGACGCCCTCTTCGCGGAGCAGCCGCGCGCGTTGCAGCATGGCATAGGTCTTGCCGACGCCGGGCGCGGCGCCGAGGAACACCAGCAATCGGCCGCGCTTCTCCTTTTCCGCCAGCGCGAGCAGCGCGTCCGGGTCGGGTCGACGCTCAGGGTTTCGCTCGTTGGCCAAGAGATCGCGACTTCACCAATTTCTGGCGGCCACTATAGCGCATGAGGGGCCATGTTAGGCAACAGGACGCTCGCGCGCGGGGCGCGGCGCCTCGATCCAAATCGGCGCCGTCTTTTCGGCGCCAAAGCCGCAAATCGCGGGTCGGGGTTAAGCGTCAATGGGAAGAAATCAACCAGGCAATGAACAAGGCGGCGGTTATGGCGACAAAAATCACTTGCGACACGATGCGGGCGACCTCGCCCGACGGCCGGCGGCCGAAATTCATGCCGGCGGCTATTGGAATTGCGCTGACCCTAGCGCGAGCGCTGTTCTTGATCACGGCGACCTCCTGGATTGGGCCGAGTTGACGCAAAACAATGCTAAGGCCGCACGCCGCAAGTATTCCATATCGAATTTCGGCCGGGGGCATAAGGGATTCGTAAGGCGCCATCGCCTGAGCGCGGATTCCGTTCTTCTGCCCGATCCTTACGTTTTCCTTATGCTGCGGCGCCAAATCCCGCATTGATCGCTTACAGGCTCCGAGCGCAAAACCGGCCGTCAAATTGGAGGCGCCACGCCATGGCTGACGTTGTCTATCTAGTCGTTGGGATTCTGTTTTTCGTCCTGATGGGCCTTTACGCCCACGCCTGCGACAGATTGTAAGGAGAATCGCAATGACCGAGCCCATCATCGGCTTGATCGTCGGAATCAGCCTCGGAATCTACCTCCTGTACACGCTGATCCACCCCGAAAAATTCTGAGCTTTCAGAAAATTCCGAACTTGAAGGTGACGCCATGACACTCGTCGGCTGGTCGCAAATCGCGATCGTCCTCGCGCTCGTGCTCGCAACCGCCATACCCTTGAGCGGCTTGATAGTGAGCGTCTACGCAGGCAAAGACAATTTTCTCTCTCCGCTTCTGCGCCCGGTCGAGCGCGGCTTCTATCGCCTCGCCGGCGTCGACGAGACGCGCGAGCAGAGCTGGTTCATTTATGCGATGGCCATGATCGCGTTCTCGATCGCCGGCTTCGTCTCGCTCTACGCGATTCAGCGGTTCCAGAACGTGTTGCCGCTCAATCCGCAGGGCTTCGACGCCGTTCCGCCCGATCTCGCTTTCAACACGTCGATCAGCTTCATAACCAACACCAATTGGCAGAACTACGGCGGCGAGACGACGATGAGTCATCTCACGCAGATGATCGGCCTGACGACGCATAACTTCCTGTCGGCGGCGACGGGCCTCGCCATGGCCTTTGCGCTGGTGCGCGCTTTCGCGCGCTCGTCCGCGACGACGGTGGGTAATTTCTGGGTCGATATGAGCCGGATCACCCTCTATGTCCTGCTGCCGATCTCGATCGTCTTCGCCATCGTTTTCGTCGCGCTCGGCGTGCCGCAGACGTTGATGGGTTCGGTCGACGTGACGACGCTCGAAGGCGCCAAGCAGACCATTTCGATGGGGCCGATGGCGAGCCAGGAGGTCATCAAGGAACTCGGCACCAACGGCGGCGGCTTCATGAACGCCAATTCGGCGCATCCATTCGAGAACCCCAACGCCTGGACGAATATCCTCGAGATCTGGGCGCTGCTGCTCGTCCCGACCGCGTCGGTGCTCGCCTTCGGCCGGGCGGTCGGCGACTTCAAGCAAGGCCGCGCGATCCTGATCGCGATGGCCATTCTGCTCGTCCTCGGCATCGGCGTCGTCTATTGGGCGGAATGCGCGGGAACTCTGGGCGTGAGCGCGCTGGGCGTCGATCCGTCGGCCGGCAATCTCGAAGGCAAGGAGCTTCGCTTTGGGCAGGCGCTGAGTTCGATGTTCGCCACGGCGACGACCGCGACCAGCACCGGCGCGGTCAACGCGATGCACGATTCGTTGACGCCGCTGGGCGGCCTCGTGCCGCTGTTCAACCTGCTCGCCGGCTGCATCTGGCCGGGCGGCGTCGGCGCGGGGCTCTATGGCTTCCTCGTGGTCGCGGTCATCGCGGTCTTCGTCGCGGGGCTGATGGTCGGCCGCACGCCGGAATATCTCGGCAAGAAGATCGAGTCGCGCGAAATGAAGCTCGCGATGTTCGCGGTGCTGATCTATCCGCTCAGCGTGCTCGGCTTCTCCGCGGCCTCGGTGATGCTGAAGAGCACGGCCGACGCCCTAGGCAATTCGGGACCGCACGGTCTATCCGAGATCATCTACGCCTTCGCCTCGGCCAACGCCAACAACGGCTCGGCTTTCGCCGGACTGAGCGGCAATACGCCGTGGTTCAACACGACCCTCGGCCTCGCCATGCTGTTGGGTCGCTTCGCCTACGTAATTCCGGTGCTCGCGCTTGCCGGAGGGCTGGCGGCCAAGAAGAAGGTTCAGGCGTCGGCGGGAACCTTCCCGACCACCGGACCCTTGTTCGTCGGTCTGCTGCTCGGCGTCGTCGTCATCCTCTACCTGCTGCAATATTTCCCCGCCCTCGCGCTGGGGCCGGTCGTCGAGCATTTCCTGATGCTGGGCGGCAAGGCTTTTTGACAGCAAGTCTCATTCCGATTGGAGTTATCCATGTCCACGAAGGCGAAGGCTCAGGGACTGTTCGATCCCACCATTATCCGCGGAGCGGCGCTGGACGCGCTGCGCAAGCTCGATCCGCGGGCGCTGGCGCGCAACCCGGTGATTTTCGTCACCGAGGCGGTCTCGCTCGTCGTCACCGGCTTTTTCATCCGCGATCTCATCACGCATGAAACTTCGCCGTTGTTTTCGGGCCAGATCGCGTTCTGGCTGTGGTTCACGGTGCTGTTCGCGAATTTCGCCGAAGCGGTGGCGGAGGGACGCGGCAAGGCGCAGGCCGAGAGCCTGCGCAGGAGCCGCACCGACACGCGCGCCAAGCGCTATGTCGACCCGAAGAACCTCGGCGGCGCGCGCCAAGGCGTGAATGCAACGGATCTGCGCGTCGGCGACGTCGTCTTCGTCGAAGCCGGCGACATGATCCCCGGCGACGGCGAGATCATCGAGGGCCTCGCGTCGGTCAACGAATCGGCGATCACCGGCGAATCCGCGCCCGTCATCCGCGAAGCGGGCGGCGACCGTTCGGCGGTGACCGGCGGCACGACGGTGCTTTCCGACTCGATCAAGGTGCGCATCACCGCCGCGGCGGGCTCGACCTTCATCGATCGCATGATCGCGCTCGTCGAAGGCGCCGAGCGGCAGAAGACGCCGAACGAACTCGCGCTGTCGATCCTGCTTTCCGGCCTGACGCTGATCTTCCTGATCGTCTGCGTAACGCTATGGCCGCTCGCCGGCTATTCCGGGACGGTCCTGTCGGTGACGGTGCTCATCGCGCTGCTGGTCTGCCTCATCCCGACGACGATCGGCGGCCTCCTTTCGGCGATCGGCATCGCCGGCATGGATCGGCTGGTCCGCTTCAACGTCATCGCCACTTCGGGGCGGGCCGTCGAGGCGGCCGGCGACGTCGACACGCTGCTGCTCGACAAAACCGGCACGATCACGTTCGGCAATCGCATGGCCGACGAGTTCATCGCCGTCACGGGCGTCTCGGAACGCGCATTGGCCGAAGCGGTGTCGCTGGCCAGCCTCGCCGACGAGACCCCCGAGGGGCGCTCGATCGTCGCGCTCGCCAAGAGCCGCTATGGCGTCGACACGCCGGCGAATCCGGCGCAGGCGACGGCCGTGCCCTTTAGCGCGCAAACCCGCATATCCGGCATCGATTTGCCCGGACGGGTGTTGCGCAAGGGCGCCGTCGACGCGATCCTCGCGGAAGCCGGCCTCGCGCGCGAAAAGGCGCCGGCCGACTTCAACCAGGCGGTCGACCGCATCGCGCGCGCCGGCGGCACGCCGCTGGCCGTCTCCGACAACAAGCGGTTGCTTGGGATCATCCATCTCAAGGACATCGTCAAACCCGACATCCGTCCGCGCTTCGCCGAACTGCGCGCGATGGGCATCAAGACGGTCATGGTCACCGGCGACAATCCGTTGACCGCCGCCGCGATCGCTTCGGAGGCCGGCGTCGACGATTTCATCGCGCAGGCGACCCCGGAAGACAAACTCGCCTATATCAGGAAAGAGCAGCAGGGCGGCCGCCTCATCGCCATGTGCGGCGACGGCACCAATGACGCGCCGGCGCTTGCGCAGGCCGACGTCGGCGTCGCCATGCAGACCGGCACCCAGGCGGCGCGCGAAGCGGGAAACATGGTGGATCTCGACTCCGATCCCACCAAGCTGATCGAGATCGTCGGCATCGGCAAGCAGTTGCTGATGACGCGCGGTTCGCTGACGACCTTCTCGATCGCCAACGACGTCGCGAAATATTTCGCGATCATTCCCGCGCTGTTCGTGACGACCTATCCCGAACTCGGCGCCCTCAACGTCATGGGGCTGCATTCGGATAAGTCGGCGATCCTGTCGGCGGTGATCTTCAACGCGCTGATCATCATCGCGCTCATTCCGCTCGCGTTGAAGGGCGTGGCCTATCGCCCGATCGGCGCGGCGGCCCTGCTGCGCCGCAACCTGGCGATCTACGGCCTGGGCGGCATCATCGTTCCGTTCATCGGCATCAAGATCATCGACGTCTTGGTCGCCTTCCTGCATCTGGCTTGAGGATAAACGTCATGTTGAGCCAAATTCGCCCCGCCATCGTCTTGCTGGCGCTGTTCACGCTTCTGACCGGACTCGCCTATCCCTTGGCGATCACGGGGGTCGCGCAAGCCCTTCTGCCCTATCAGGCCAACGGCAGCCTGCTGCAGGTCGGCGGGAATCCGGTCGGATCGGAGCTGATCGGTCAGAACTTCGCCGCCGACAAATATTTCCATAGCCGGCCCTCGGCGACCCAAACGCAAGACCCGGCGCACCCGGACGATCCGACGAAGACGATCGACGCGCCCTATAACGCGGCCAATTCCACGGGCTCGAACCTCGGTCCGACCTCGCAGAAGCTGTTCGACCGCGTGAAGGCCGACGTCGACGCCAAGCACGCCGCGGGGTGGACGGCGATCCCGGCCGATTCCGTGACGACCTCGGCTTCGGGTCTCGACCCGCATATCTCGCCGGAAAACGCCATCGCCCAGATCGCGGCGGTCGCCAAGGCGCGCAATCTGCCGGTGGACAAGGTGCGCGCTCTCGTCGACGCCAATATCGAAGGCCGCGCCTTCGGGCTGGTCGGCGAGCCCCGCGTCAACGTCCTGCGCCTGAACATGGCGCTGGACGCCCTGAAGGCCTCCTGAAACACCGCTGGCGCCGCCCCATTCGCCCCGCAAGGGCAAGGGGGCGGCGCCTTCACTTCGCCAACATGTCGCGGATCGCCTGCAATTCCTTTCGCCGCGCCGCGTCGATCGGGGGCGGGGTGAGCTTCAACCCCTCCAGCGCGTCGATGACGATCTGCGACACGATCAGGCGCGCGTTCAGCTTGTCGTCGGCGGGAACGACATGCCAAGGCGCGAACTCGACGCTGGTCGCGCCGAGCCCGTGCTCATAGGCGCTCATGTAGTCCTTCCAGTACTTTCGCTCCTCGGCGTCGGCGCGCGAGGCTTTCCAGGCCTTGTCCGGCGTGTCCAAGCGTTCCAGCAGGCGGTTGAGCTGCTCGTCCTTCGAGAGGTGCAGAAAGATCTTGACGAAACGCGTGCCGTTGGCGTGCAGATGGCGCTCGAGTCCGCGTATCGAGTGCAAGCGCTCCGCCCAAAACGCGTCGAGATCGCTTGGCGTTTTGAACGCCCCCTCCTCGCGCAACAGTTCGGGATGGACGCGGGTGATGAGCACCGATTCGTAATAGGAGCGATTGAAGATGCCGATGATTCCGCGCTCCGGCAATTCGCGGACCTCGCGCCAGAGAAAGTCGTGCCCCGCCTCGGCCGGCGTCGGCTGCTTGAAGGCGACGACCTTGCACCCCTGCGGATTGACGCCGGACATCACATGCGCGATGGCCCCGTCCTTTCCCGCGGTGTCCATGCCCTGGAGGATGATCAGCAGGGCGTAACGGGTCGATCTGACGAGGTGCTCCTGCAGCCTGCTCAGCGCGGCGACGTGCTCGGCGAGGATCTTCTCGTAATCGGCCTTCGACCCATAGACCGGATCGACCCGCGTGGGGCGCCCGGCGAGCGAGGCCGGCCCGCCTTCGGCGACGCGAAAGGCGCTGACGTCGATCTTCATCGCTTCATTCCCTTTCGTGTCCCGCCGCTCACAGCGGCCGCTGGCCCTCGGCGGCGCGCTTGGCCATCTTGGCGAATTTCTTGACCACCCGGTCGCGCTTGAGCTTCGAGATATAGTCGATGAACAGCACGCCGTTGAGATGATCGATCTCGTGCTGCAAGGCCGTCGCCAGCAACCCCTCGGCGACGATCTCCTGCCGCTTGCCTTCGCGGTCGAGGAACCGCGCGCGCACTTTTGCCGGACGCTCGACCTCCTCGTAATATTCGGGGATCGACAGGCAGCCCTCTTCGTAGACCGAGCGCTCCTCGGAGGACCAGGCGATCTCCGGATTGACGAAATATTGCGGCTGCGGCGGCTCGTCCTTCTTGGCCAGATCGATCACGACGAGGCGGATCGGCTCGGCGATCTGAATCGCCGCGAGGCCGATGCCGGGCGCGTCGTGCATGGTCTCGACCATGTCGTCCATCAGCTTGCGCAGTTCGTCGTCGACTTGCCCGAGCGGGGCGCTGACGAGGCGCAACTTCGGGTCGGGAAGGATAATGATGGGGCGCAGAGCCATGGCGTTCGCTTCGTTTTCTCGCTTCGTCTTCGTCTGATAGTCGCGCGGCGCGACGCGGTCAAACCTGTTCTTCTTTCGTTCGTTTCGCCGCGGCGAATCAGCTATGGTCGGCGCCATGAACCAGGTTTTCATGACCCTCGACGGCGTTCCCCTGACCTTCGCCGAAGCGCTCGGCGGCGCGCTCGCGGCGATCGCGCTGCTGCTGTTCGTGGTCATCGTCGCGCTCGCGCGATCGAGCGCGGCGCGCCGGCGCGAAGCCGAGGCCGCGGACGAGCGCCAGCGCGAACTCGAGGCGCGCATCGCCGCGATCGTGCAATCCAACGCCGAGCTTAGCGGGCGGCTCGGCTCGATGAGCGAATGGCTCGGCTCGCGGCAGGCGGATATGACGCGCGTGATGGCGGAGCGCCTCGACACCGTCGGCGCGCGGCTCGGCGCCGGGCTCGAGACGCACGCGCAGACGACGGGCGCGAACCTCAACAAGCTCAACGAACGGCTCGCCGTCATCGACGCCGCGCAGGCGCGCATGGCCGGCATGACCGAGGAGGTCGTTTCGCTCAAGGACATTCTATCCAACAAGCAGACGCGCGGCGCCTTCGGCCAGGGACGGATGGAGTCGATCGTGCGCGACGGTCTGCCCGCCGGCGCCTACGAATTCCAGTTCTCGCTATCCAACAAGATGCGGCCCGATTGCGTTATTCGCCTGCCCGGCGATTCGCGCGTGCTCGCGGTCGACGCCAAATTTCCGCTCGAAGCCTTCACGCTGTTCAATCAGGCGCGCTCCGAGGAGGCGCGCAAGGCGGCGATGCAACGCGTGCGCGCCGACGTCGGCAAGCACGTCAAGGACATCATGGAGCGCTATCTCCTGCCCGGCGAGACGCAGGACATCGCCTTGATGTTCGTGCCCTCGGAATCGATCTATTCCGATCTCGTCGAGCATTTCGACGACGTCGTGCAGAAGGCGCATCGCGGCCGCGTCGTCATCGTTTCGCCGTCGCTGATGATGATGGCGATCCAGGTGACCCAGGCGATCCTGCGCGACGCGCGCATGCGCGACCAGGCGCACGCGATCCACGCGGAGGTCGGAAAATTGCTCAACGACGTGCGCCTGCTCGCCGAGCGCACCGCGAAACTGGAGGGCCATTTCCGCCAGGCGCAGGAAGACGTCGGCCTGATCGCGACCTCGGCCGAGAAAGTCACCCGCCGCGCGGCGCGCATCGACGCGATGGAATTTTCGCGCGAGGACGAGGCGGGGAAGGTCGAGGCGCCGCCGCATCTGCGGCTGGCGAAGGGCGCGGAGTAGGGGGACGACGCAATTTGGTTGCAGAGGTAACCGCCGCCTCATGCCTTGACTAATATATACAGAATGTGTATACATGAAAGCGTTCGAATGGGATGAAAGCAAGCGCCTGAAGAACATCGAAACCAAGAGTCTCGATTTCATCGACGCCGTTGTCGTGTTTGACGGACGCCCGGTGACGACGGCGCCGTCAAATTTCCCCTTTGAAGACCGGTTCGTCTCGACGGCCGTGTTGAACGACGGAAAATTCTACACCGTCGTGTGGACGTGGCGCGGCGTCGTGCGGCGGATCATTTCATTCAGGAGGGCGCGAGATGGTGAAGAAAGAGCGTACCGCGCGATATTCCACTGAAGAATTGCAGGCGATGCGTCGGCGCGGCGAAAGCAAGAGCGATTGGGCGCGCGCGGCCGCAATGACGGAAGGAGAAATAGAGGCAGCGATCGCCGCGGATCCCGAGGAAGCCGGCATGACGGTCGATTGGAGCCAAGCGTCGGTCGACATGCCGCAGCCGAAGGCCGTCCTCAACATGCGCGTCGACCGTGACGTGCTGGAATTTTTCCGGCGTGACGGACGGGGCTACCAGACCAAGATCAACGCCGTCTTGCGCTCCTATGTCGACCAGATGGTTCACCGCGAGAGAAGGTGATCGGGCTTGCGACTGATCGTCGCCTACGCCCCCGCCTTCCTTAGCCACGGCCGCGTCCCCGCCGGCGCCTCATGCGGCGCCACGCTCGGTTGGTAGAACAGCGTTCCCCCCGGCGCGCGCCCCTCGCGCAGCGCGCGCAAGGTCGGCGCGTCGACCACCTCGAACGCGGTGAAGCCGCAGCGCCGCATCAGCGGGATTTCGTCGAGCAGCACGTCGCCGGCGGCGCGCAGCTCGCCCTTGAAGCCGAAGCGCTCGCGCAGCAATTCGCCGTAGGAAAACGCGCGCCCGTCGGCGAACTTGGCGAAGTTCAGCGCGACCAGCGGGCGCTTCGCCGCTTCCGGCAGTTCCGCCACCGCGTCCTTGCCCGCGGAAATCGCGACGCCGACGGGATCGGCGCGCGCGCTCAGGGCGTCGCGCTCGGCGCTCCAGCGCGCGAAGGAGACGATGATCGCGCCCTTCGGCGGGATGGGCTCGGCGTCGCCGAGATTCGTCCAGGTGTCCTCGGCGAAGCCGCCGTCGCGCCACAGAGCCATCAGATGTCCTGCCCCGCGGAAAGCGGCTCGGTGTGGATGCCGCACTCGGTCTTGCCGCGGCCGCGCCAACGGCCGGCGCGCGAATCTTCGCCGGGCCGGACCGGACTGGTGCAGGGCAGGCAGCCGATCGAGGGATAGCCCTTGGCGACCAGCGGATGCGGCGGCAGGTCGGCCTCGCGGATGTAATTCAAAATGTCCGTGGCGCTCCAGCCGACGAGCGGATTGACCTTGACGCGCTCGCCCTCGGCCTCGAACAGCGGCACCGTGGCGCGGGTCACGCTCTGGAAACCCTTGCGGCCGGTGATCCAGGCCTCGTAGCCGTCGAGCGCCTTCGCCAGCGGCAAGACCTTGCGGATTTCGCAGCAGCGGTCGGGGTCGCTGGCGAACAGGAAGTTTTCGGGGTCCTCGGCTGCGAGCAGCGCGGGGTTCGGATCGGCGACGATGACGTTTTCGAGGCCGAGCCGCGCAACCAGTTCGTCGCGATACGCCAGCGTTTCCGGGAACAGCTGCCCGGTGTCGACAAACACCACGGGCGTTTTCGTGTCGACGCCGGCGACCATGTGCAGCAGCACGGCCGAATCCGCGCCGAAGCTGGAGACCAACGCGATGCGGCCCGGGAACAGATCCTCGATCGCCAGGCGCAGCAGCGAACTCGCCTTGACTCGCGCGAACTTGCCTTCGAGGCGCGAGGCGGCGATCGCGTCGCCGAACAATTTGACGTCGTGCGCGCTCATCAGATGTCCGATCCGGCGCTTCGTTCATAGAGCGCCTCCTTGAAAGGCGCGACGCCGACGCGCCGAAACGCGGCGAGGAAATCCTCGTTCGGCCCCGCGCGCTGCGCCATATAGGTCTCGACGATCGTCTCGACGGCCCCGACGATGTTCTCCGAGCTGAATCCGGGGCCGATGATCTCCCCGATCGAAGCCCTTTCGTCGCCCGAGCCGCCGAGGGTGACCTGGTAGGTCTCCTCGCCCGCGCGCTCGAGGCCGAGGATGCCGATATGGCCGACGTGATGGTGGCCGCAGGCGTTGATGCAGCCCGATATCTTGATTTTCAGCGGACCGATCGCGCGGGCGCGCGCGCCGTCGCCGAAGCGCTCGGAGAGGCGTTGGGCGATCGGGATCGAGCGCGCCGTCGCCAGCGCGCAATAGTCGAGCCCGGGGCAGGCGATGATGTCGCTGATCAGGCCGGCGTTGGGCGTGGCGAGCCCGACCGAGGCGAGCCGATCGTAGACCGCCGTGAGGTCGTCGAGCGCGACATGGGGCAGGATCAGGTTCTGCTCGTGGGAGACGCGCAATTCGTCGTGCGAATAGTCTTCGGCGAGATCGGCGACGGCGTCGATCTGGTCGGCGCTGGCGTCGCCGGGGACGCCGCCGATCGGCTTGAGCGAAATCGTCACGATCGCGTAGCCGGGCGCCTTGTGCGGCGTCACGTTCGATTCGAAGAACTTGGTGAATTTGGCGTCCTTGCCGCGGCGCCGTTCGACTCGGTCGCTGGTCGGCTTCTTGGCCTCGAGCGGCGGGGGCGCGAAATAAGCCTCGATGCGCTGGATCTCTTCGGCCGGCAGAACGAGGCCGGCGCGATCATGCGCGGCGAATTCCGCCTCGATGGCGTCGCGCAAGCCGGCAAGGCCCTTTTCGTGCAGCAGGATCTTGATGCGCGCCTTGTATTTGTTGTCGCGCCGGCCCTCGAGATTGTAGACGCGCAGGATCGCGTCGGCATAGGCGATGAGATCGCGCTCGGGCAGAAAGTCGCGGACCTTGTGGCCGAGCAGCGGCGTGCGGCCGAGTCCGCCGCCGACATAGACGGCAAAGCCCAACTCGCCCTTCTCGTTGCGCACGACCTGCAGCCCGATGTCGTGCGCCTGGATCACGGCGCGGTCGTGGGTTGCGCCGTTGACCGCGATCTTGAACTTGCGCGGCAGGAACGAGAACTCGGGGTGCAGCGACGACCACTGGCGCAGGATTTCGGCATAGGGACGGGGATCGGCGATCTCGTCGGCGGCGACGCCGGAATAATGGTCGGCGGTGACGTTGCGGATGCAATTGCCCGAGGTCTGGATCGCGTGCATCTCGACGCTGGCGAGTTCGGCGAGAATGTCGGGCGTATCCTTGAGCGCGGGCCAGTTGAACTGGAGGTTCTGGCGCGTCGTGAAATGGCCGTAGCCGCGATCATATTTGCGCGCGATTTCGGCGAGCTTGCGCATCTGGCGCGAGTTGAGCGTGCCGTAGGGCACGGCGATGCGCAGCATATAGGCGTGCAATTGCAGATAGAGCCCGTTCATCAGCCGGTGCGGCCGAAACTGCTCTTCGGTGAGTTCACCGGAGAGGCGGCGCGCGACCTGGTCGCGAAACTGCGCGACGCGCGCCGCGACGAAGGCGGCGTCGAATTCGTCATAGCGATACATGCGGCGTCTCCAGGGGCGCGTGCAGGGCGGGAATCGGCGCCTGCCCTTGCGCCTGCTTGCCGAGGTCGCGGCGCACCGTCGGCCCAGACGCGCGGATCGCTTCGCGCAGGGCCTTGGGCGCGTAATGGCCGTTGCGCCATTCGACCTCGACGGAATAGGGATCGACGATTCTGCTCTGCGCGACCGCCTCGCCCGCCAGCGCGAGAGCGGCCTTGAGCGCGGCCGCGTCGCTTTGGACGGCGGCGCGCGCGAAGTCCTCGACCCAGCCGCCTTCGGCGTCCTGGAACACGACGACGCCGTCGGCGAGCCGATTGGCGGTGACGATCTCACTCACGAGGCTTCCTTTTCCCGCGTCCGCGACTTCGCTCGATTTCCGCCGAGGGCGACGACGGGGCGAATGGATTTCACTTGGGTAAGTTGACAAATAATGTCGTTATATGAGGTCGATAGCAAATTATACGAGAATGATCTAGAAGATTTTTATTAACACATGAATATACGGTATTATTGATCCTTCCCGCCCTCTATGATCCACTCCTGCCGTCATGGCCGGGCTTGCCCCGGCCATCCACGTCTTTGCCGAATGCGGGAACCGCGCTAGCCTTCGCCCTGATGCGCGGCGGCTGGGTGTACATCATGACAAATCGGCCGAACGGCACGCTCTACACCGGCGTGACGAGCGATATCGCGCGCCGCGCGTATGAGCATCGCGAAGGCCTGATCGATGGCTTCACTCGCCGATATGGCCTCAAGCCCCTGGTGCTGACTGAGTTCTACGAAGATATCCGCGACGCCATCCAGCGCGAGCGCAACATCAAGCACTGGCCGCGCGCCTGGAAAGTGCGCCTCATTCATGGCGCCAATCCCGATTGGCGAGACTTGTATGAAGACTTGAACGCGTGAGGCGGCAAGAAAGGCGTGGATGGCCGCGACAAGCCCGGCCATGACGGTCGATGCTCTTTGCGGTCGCCGCCAGCCCTCGCCGCTCGGCCCACCCCCTCTACATGAAACTCTGCGGATCGACGTCGATCGCGACGCGCACGCCGCCGCGCGGCGGCGGCGCGGCGGCGAGGAGCGCGCGCAAGAACCCCTGCAGGTCGACGCCGCGCGGCGCCTTGAGCGCTAGGCGGAAGCGATGGCGCCCGCGCAGCACCGCCATCGGCGCCTCCGCGGGGCCGAGCAGGGTGATCTCGTCGCTCTCGACCGCGCCGCCGATCGGGGCGAGGCGCCAGTTCTTGCCGGGGGGAAGCGCATGCGCGGCCCGCGCCAGCGCGCGCGCATGCGCTTCGGCGCCGCCGCGGTCCTCGCCGGAAATGATGATCGCCGCCAGGCGTCCGAACGGCGGCAGGCCGCCGCGCCGTCGCTGCTCCGCCTCTTCGGCGTAGAAGCGCTCGACGTCGCCCGACAACAGCGCGGCGATGACGGGATGCTCGGGCTGCCAGGTCTGCAGCATCGCGCGGCCGGGCTTCTCGCCGCGACCGGCGCGTCCCGTCGCCTGGCGCAGCAGCTGGAACGTGCGTTCGGCCGCGCGCGGGTCGCCGTTGGCGAGGCCGACGTCGGCGTCGACGATTCCGACCAAGGTCAGCAGCGGAAAATTGTGGCCCTTGGCGACGAGCTGCGTGCCGATGAGAAGATCGTATTCGCCGCGCGCCGCCGCGTCGAGTTGCGCGCGCAGGCGCTCCAACCCGCCGGGAAAGTCCGAGGACAGCACCAGCGTGCGCGCATTGGGGAACAAAGCCTCGACTTCCTCGGCCAGACGCTCGACGCCGGGGCCGCAGGCGGCGAGGCTGTCGGCCTCCTGGCATTGCGGGCAGACGTCCGGGCGCTTTTCGACATGGCCGCAGTGATGGCAGACGAGCGCCTTGCGGAAGCGATGCTCGACGAGCCAGGCCGCGCAATTCGGGCATTGGAAGCGATGGCCGCAGGCGCGGCACAGGGTCAGCGGCGCATAGCCGCGGCGGTTGAGGAACAGCAGCGATTGTTCGCCATTGGCGAGGCCCGCTTCGATTCCCGCGACGAGGCGCGGCGCCAGCCAGCGGCCACGCGGCGGGCCCTCGCGGCGCAAATCGATCGCGCTCAGATCGGGCAGGGCGCGCTCGCCGAAGCGGGAGGCGAGCCGCAGCCAGCCGTAGCGGCCCTGCTCGGCGTTGACGCGCGTTTCCAGCGACGGCGTCGCCGAGGCGAGAACGACCGGCGCGCCTTCGAAGCGCCCGCGCACCACCGCCATGTCGCGCGCGTGATAGATCACGCCGTCTTCCTGCTTGTAGGCGCCTTCGTGCTCTTCGTCGACGACGATGAGGCCGAGATCGGCGAAAGGCAGGAACAGAGCCGAGCGCGCGCCCACGACGACGCGCGCCTCGCCGCTCGCGACCGCGCCCCAAAGCCGCTCGCGCTGGCGCGGCGAGACCGCCGAATGCCATTCGGCCGGGCGGGCGCCGAAGCGCGCCGCGAAGCGATCGAGGAATTGCGAAGTCAGCGCGATTTCCGGCAGCAGGACGAGCGCCTGACGCCCGGCGCGCAACGCTGCGGCGACCGCCTCGAAATAGACCTCCGTCTTGCCTGAGCCGGTGACGCCTTCGAGCAGGATCGCGCCGAAGACTTGGGCGTCGACCGCGCGCATCAGCGCGTCGGCCGCGGCGCGCTGATCGGTCTCCAGCGCTTTGAAAGCGAAATCGGCATCGAGCGGCGGCGCGGCGGGCTCGGGCGGCAGCGCGACGGCTTCGAGCGCGCCGTCGTCGACCAGCCCGTCGATCACGCCCGCGCCGCAGGCGGCGCTTTCCGCGAGCGCCGCCTTGGCTTGCAGCGCCGAATCGTCGAGGGCCGCGAGCACGCGCGCGCGGGCCGGCGTGAGGCGAAGAGGCGCCTTGCCGGTCTTGCGATAGGCGAGGCGGGGCGCCGGCGCGCCGGCCGCCTCCGGCGCGCGCGTCGCCATGCGCAGCACCATGCCGCGCGGCGCCAGGGTCCAGCGCGCGACCCAGTCGACGAAATCGCGCAACGGCTTGCGCAGCGGCGGCCAGTCGCGGATTTCGGCGACGGATTTCAGATTGTCGCCGCCGCCCTCGCGCGTCGACCACACGACGCCGACGGCGCGCCGCGTTCCCAGCGGCACGGCGACGAAACGCCCAGGCTCAAGGCCCCACGCGGCGGGCGCCTGGTAGCTGTAGGCCGTGTCGACCGCGACCGGCGCGAGCACGTCGACGACGACGCTCCGCCGCGGGTCCGCGGCGTCGTCGCGGGAGGGGTGAGTCATTACGACGCGCTTAGCACGCGGCGCTGAAGGAGGGTAGGATTTCGCGGCGCCGGCGACGGTTGGCGCGGGCCCTCATCCGGCCGGCTGGCGCCGGCCGCCTTCTCCCGTGAGCGGGAGAAGAGTTGGGGTGAGGGCGAGCGGCGCGTCGATCAGTTCGAAGCCCGACTACAGGCTCTTGTGCGAGCCGTCGCAGTAGGGCTGGTTCTTGCTGTGCTTGCAGCCGCAGAGATAGGCGGTCCCGTCCTTTTGCGCGACGAAGGGCTTGGGCGAGAACGCCGATCCCTTATGGGAACCGTCGCAGAACGGCTGCTTCGCGGACTTGCCGCAAGCGCACCAATAATAAGTCTTGTCGGCTTCCAAGGCGGCGGCGAACGGCGCCTTTTGCACGACACGCGGTTCGGACATCGGGGCTTCCCCTCGTCAGCGAAAATCGGTCACGCCTTCGGCTTGGCCGCCTCGGCCGCTTTGGCGGACGGGGTCTCGACGCGCTCGGCGATGCGCGCCGACTTGCCGCGGCGGTCGCGCAGATAATACAGCTTGGCGCGCCGGACCTTGCCCCTGCGAACGACCTTGATCGAATCGATCACGGGCGAGTAGACGGGAAAAACGCGCTCGACGCCTTCGCCATAGGAAATCTTGCGGACGGTGAAGCTCTCCTGGAGGCCGCCGCCGCTGCGCGCGATGCAAACCCCCTCGTAGGCCTGAACGCGCGTGCGCTCGCCTTCGCTCACCTTGACGTTGACGATGATCGTGTCGCCGGGCGAAAATTCCGGGATCTTGCGGCCCGCGCTCAATTTGGCCGCGTGTTCGGCGTCGAGCGTCTCGATGATGTTCACTGTCGTTCTCCATGCCGTGACGCCGAGCCCGCTCCGGCGGGTTCGACGAGCGCTTCGGCGCGCTGTTTTCAGTTGAGGCGCGCCTCATACAGCAAAGCCGCCGCCGAGTCGAGCCGTCGCGCATGTCGGGACACGGCGCACGAACGCCGAAGCGAGACCGAGCGCGTTGTGGCCTCGCGAGAGCGCCAACGCGACCGGTTTGAACGCGCACGATTTTGCTAGCGTCATGAAATCATTGATTGCCGAAAAAGGCGACGGCGGCGGACCGCCTCATTGAGCGAGTCTATTGTTGTTACTACAACAATTGCGGCTAACGCGGTTTTGTGGTAACAACAATCCAATGAAAATCGAATTCGACGACGCCAAACGGGACCAAACTCTGCAAGAGCGCGGCCTCGACATGGCGCGAGCGAGCGAGCGAGATTTTCTCGGGCGCGACATTGACGGTTTCAGACGACCGGCGCGATTACGGCGAGGATCGTTTCATCACGATCGGATTTCTCGACGCTCGCATGGTCGTCGCCGTTTGGACTCGGCGAAGCGGCGCGCGCCGCATAATCTCTTTGAGGAAAGCCAATGACCGCGAACAAGCGATCTACAGCCGCCGATTTTGACGACGATGCGCCCGACCTGAGCGCGCCGGAATGGCAAAAGAAGTTTCAAGCCGCGAAAGTTCGTCGAGGACGCAAGCCGTCAGAGGCGCCGAAGATTTCGACGACGATCCGACTTGATCCGGACGTCATAACCGCGTTTCGCGACCAAGGCCCCGGCTGGCAATCGCGGATCAACGCCGCCCTGCAAGACTGGCTCAAGCGAAACAAGCGATCGCGTAAAGCGCAGGCGAAAGTCAAGACGCGGGGAAAAGCGGCCTAGCCCGTTGCTGAAATTCAAACCGAGACGCGATCCGTCGCTGTGGCGGACGGATTTGGCGGCCTGGGCGACTTCCGCTATTTTCGGCCGCGAAGCGCCGAGCCCATTTCTCGGCCGCGCATTTCCTGAGGAAGCGACATGAAGCCTAATCGTTTAGCCGCGGCGATGACCCGACGCTTTCGCCGCGTCGCGCCCGCGGGCCTCATCGCGCTCGCCCTCGCGACGACGGCGGCGCTGGCGCAGGGCGCCAACGCGACGCCCGACGCGGCCGCCGCCCCGATCGATCAGCTGATGGAGCCCGGCCCGCTGCCGGACATCGTCGAGGGCTCGCCGTCGGCCGCGATCACGATCATCGAATACGCCTCGATGACCTGCAGCCATTGCGCGGCTTTCCATGAGGAAACATGGCCCAGTCTCAAGGCCAAATACGTCGATACGGGCAAGGCCAAGTTCATCTTGCGCGAATTTCCGCTCGATCCGCTGGCGGCCGCCGGCTTCATGCTCGCGCGTTGCGCCGGCCCGGACAAGCGCGACGCGTTGATCGACCAGTTGTTCACCCAGCAGAAGACCTGGGCGTTCGCCGAAAAGCCGATCGAGCCGCTGTTCGCGCTGGTCAAACAGGCGGGGTTTTCGCAAGCGGACTTTGAAACCTGCTTGAAAAACCAACAGCTATACGATCAGGTCAGTCAGACCGGAGCCCGGGCGGCGGAGCGATTCGGCATCGATTCGACGCCGACGTTCTTCGTCAACGGGCGAAAACTGGACGGCGAACTCGCGATCTCCGACTTCGACAAAGTCCTGGAGCCGCTGTTGAAATAGCGCGGTTTCGCACAGTTTTCTCGACTTCGGGCCTTGATCGCGCGCCGTCTTTGTGGCGGCGTGGCGGCAATGCCCGCCGCCGGGGCGCCGAGATTCCGCGCCGGCGCAAGGGAATGGATGCGAGAGGGCGAGGCCCATGAAATTCGAGCGGCTGCGCCTGGCCGGCTTCAAGAGCTTTTGCGATGCGACCGAATTCAGGATCGAGCCGGGATTGACCGGCGTCGTCGGCCCGAACGGCTGCGGCAAGTCCAATCTCGTCGAGGCCCTGCGCTGGGTCATGGGCGAAAGCTCATACAAGAGCATGCGCGCGTCCGGCATGGACGACGTGATTTTTTCCGGCTCGGGCAAGCGGCCCTCGCGCAACATCGCCGAGGTCGGCCTCGTTCTCGACAACTCGGATCGCCGCGCGCCCGCCGCGTTCAACGACGCCGAAACGATCGAGGTCACGCGCCGCATCGAACGCGAATCGGGCTCCACCTATCGCGTCAACGGACGCGAGGTGCGCGCGCGCGACGTGCAATTGCTGTTCGCCGAC
>Ga0187884_10001042_pt1 | contig 26011 bp, 19 predicted proteins | sample June2016WEW_20_4_FD_132983 | JGI IMG/M metagenome (GOLD analysis project Ga0187884, IMG submission 132983) | Peatland microbial communities from SPRUCE experiment site at the Marcell Experimental Forest, Minnesota, USA - June2016WEW_20_40 | ecosystem: Environmental > Terrestrial > Soil >...
GCTATTCGTCGCCCAGCGCGGTGAGCTCGGCGACGTACACCATCAACTAAACACCAACACCATTCGCTAGACCAAGAGCGAGAGAGCCCGGGCAATTGCCCGGGCTCTCTCGCTTTTGGCGCGCCCGGCATCTTTTATCTCCGGTTCCCTTTCCTGAAAACCGCGACCTCCAGTTCACCATTCTGCACAATTCGGTACACGCAGGTTCCCGTTTTTGAACCCCGGAAAGCCCGCAGGAGTGTCAATTCGGTTAACCCTCGCTTGCCAACCCACACTCTCCCGTGACATGCTGCCACGATCCGCGATACTCTGATGGGTATGCGCACGGCGCATTCTAAGGAGCATTTGAACCCTCATGCCTATCCAAACCACATCCAAGATCTGGCACAACGGCACCCTCATTCCCTGGGAGCAGGCCACACTCCACGTGATGAGCCACGTAATCCATTACGGCTCAAGCGTTTTCGAGGGAATCCGCTGCTACGGCCAGCCCCACGGCTCGGCCGTCTTCCGGCTGCCGGAGCACATGCAGCGCCTCATGGACTCGGCCAAGATCTACCGCATGGAGCTGCCCTTCACGCTCGAAGAGCTCTGCGCCGGCGTGGTGGATGTGATTGAAGCAAATGACGTTGCGCCGTGCTACATCCGGCCCATCGTACTCCGCGGCTATGGCGAGATGGGCGTGAGCCCCAAGGGTTCGCCCATTGAGGTTTATATCGCCAACTTCCCCTGGGGCAAGTACCTCGCCGGCCACGGCGGCGCGGATGTCTGCGTCTCCAGTTGGAACCGCCTGGCCCCCAACACCATGCCCGCGCTGGCCAAAGCCGGAGCCAACTATATGAATAGCCAGCTCATCCATATGGAAGCCGAGATCAACGGCTACCAGGAGGGCATCGGCCTGGACGTCAACGGCCTGGTCAGCGAAGGTTCCGGCGAAAACATCTTCATCGTCCGCAACGGAGTTCTTTTCACTCCGCCGCTGGCCAACTCCACCCTCTCCGGCATCACCCGCGACAGCGTGCTCACCATCGCCCGCCACCTCGGCCTCACGGTCATCGAACAGGCGCTGCCCCGCGAGCTCCTCTACATCGCCGACGAAGTCTTCTTCACCGGCACCGCCGCCGAAGTTACCCCCATCCGCTCCATCGACCGAATCGTTATCGGCGACGGCAAACCCGGCGAGATTACAAAGAATCTTGCCGACGAATTCTACGGCATCGCCAACGGCCTCAAACCCGACCGTTTCGGCTGGCTGACCCCGGTAAAAGTGAACGCCAGCGAGCCGGTCACCGCGTAGTCAATACCCCTCACTCCGGGCGGCCTCTAACAGGCCGCCCTTTCCTTTTGCGTTGGTCCAGACCGGGGAAATCCAGAGAGACCTGGTTTGTAGATCAAACTGCAACCATACGCGAATTAGAATCGAACCATGAATCCGCGGCCTCGTTTTCTCCATGCCCTGCTCGCTTCCTTCGTCGCTCTTCTTCTTGCCATTCTTCTGCCAGCCCCCGCGCCGGCCCAGGCCTACGCCGGCCGCCCCAAACTGATCGTCATTGTGGTCATCGACCAGTTTAGCGGCGACTACCTGAACCGCGACCGCGCCGAGTTCAAGGGGCGCGGATTCCGGCTATTCATGGACGAAGGCGCCTGGTTCACCGATTGCTACTTCGACTACGCCAACACCAAGACCGCGCCCGGCCACGCAACCATCGGGACCGGCGCCTACACTGACGGCCACGGCATTGAAACCAACGAGTTCTGGGACGCCTCCCGTTCCTGGGACTACAAAGTCAGTTCGGTGGAGGACGAGCGCTACCAATTGGTCGATCTGCCCTCGGCCTCCATCCCCGCCAACCAGCCCGGCGCGCCCGATACCGCGCTCAAGTACGTCATCGGCGCCTCGCCGCGCAATCTTAGAGCCACCACGCTGGGCGATGAACTGCGACTGGCGACCAACGGCCGTTCCCGCGTCTACGGCATCTCGCTCAAGGATCGCGCGGCAATTCTGCCCGCCGGCCAGTCCGCCAACGCCGCTTACTGGATCGACAACTCCAGCGGCCAGTTCACCACCTCCACCTACTACATGGAGCACCTGCCCGAGTGGGCGCGGGCCTTCAACGCCGGCGACCGCGCCGCCCAGGCCGCCCGCGAGGCCAAGGTGGAGGGCACCACGCAGTTCTTCAAACTGGTGGGAGGAAAGCCGGCAGCCAACCGCTACGAGCTGGACTTTGCCAAGGCGCTCATCACCGGAGAAAAACTTGGGACCAATGGAGTTACCGACCTGGTGGTGGTTTCGCTCTCCGCCAACGATATTCAGGGCCATCAGTTCGGTCCCGACTCGGACTCCGAGGAACAGATGATTCTGAGTCTCGATCGCGATCTGGACAACTTCAATACCTGGCTCGACCAGACCGTGGGCCTCAAGAACGTCTGGCTGGCGCTCACGGCCGACCATGGCATTGCTCCGATTCCCGCCGAGGCCGCCAAGCTGGGCATCCACTCGGCGGTCGTGGATATGCAGGCGCTCTATGCAAAGCTGAATGCGGAGCTCAACGCGCGCTACTCGCCCGGAAAACAAGCGCAGTACCTGATGCCCGGCCCCGACCTGCCGTATATCGTCCTCGACCGCCGGGCATTTGAGCAGGCCGGCGTAGACGAAAAGTCCGCCGAAGACGCTGTCTCCGCTCTCCTGCCCGAAGCCGTAGCCAGCCTGGCTCCGCCCATTGAAGTTGCGCTGCCCTCGCAGCATCGCCTTCCGCCCGCGCCCCAGGTGGCCGGAGTGTACACGCGCCTGGAGTTGGCCCGTGGCCCGTTGCCGCCCACGGAGTGGGGCCGCCTGCTGGCCCACAGCTACGCCGAGCACGGCAACTGGTACGTGATGCTGGTCCTGGGCGCCTATCAGATGGAGGACTTCCACGGCTCCATGGGGACCACTCACTTCAGTCCCTGGTCCTACGACCGTCACGTTCCGCTGGCCTTCTTTGGAACGCCGTTTATACCGGGCGAGTATCATGAACGTGTGGCCCCCGTGGATCTGGCGGCCACGCTGGCCTCGCTTGCAGGCATCAATCAGCCCTCGGCGGCAGTGGGCCGCGTGCTGAAAGAGGCCATCAAGCCCATAAAGCCGATTGCCGGGCAGTAGGAACCTCATCGTCAGCAGGTATAGGGAATCAGGAGTAAACCGGCCCCGGATTTCTGACCACTGATCACTGACCACTGGTAAAAGGAAGATTGTCGCGCGTGAAACCCGACATGAGAGTTTCGTTGGCCGGCCTGGATCTGGTCAACCCGGTCATCGCCGCCAGCGGCACCTTTGGCTATGGCATCGAATTTGAGGAGATCGTCTCCCTGGAGCGCATCGGCGCCTTCGTCACCAAGGGCATCTCGCTGGAACCCATGGCCGGCCACCACCCGCCGCGCATTGTGCAAACCGCAGCCGGCATGCTCAACGCCATCGGCCTGCAGAACGTGGGCGTCGAGGACTACCTGAGGCGCAAGCTGCCCCCGCTCAGCCGCTATCCCGGCTGCAAGGTCATCGTCAACATCTTCGGCTACACGGTGGGCGAATACCTGGGGGTGATCGAACGGCTCAACCAAGCCGAGGGCATCGCGGCCTATGAGTTGAACGTCTCCTGCCCCAACGTGCACGCCGGCGGCATGGCCTTCGGCGCCGATCCGGGCTCGCTCGAATACCTGGTCGGCCGGGCCAAGGCCAACTCCAGGCGCCCGCTCATCGTCAAGCTCTCTCCCAACGTCACCTCCATCGCCCAAATGTCCAAGATCGCCGCCGCCGCCGGCGCAGACGCGGTCAGCCTTACCAACACCTTCCTGGCCATGTCCATCGACGCGGAGACCCGCCGCCCGCGCCTGTCGAACGTCACCGGCGGACTCTCCGGCCCGGCCATCAAGCCCATCGCCCTGCGCATGGTCTACGAGACGGCCCGCGCCGTAACCATCCCCATCCTCGGCATGGGCGGCATCACCACAGTTGAGGATGCGGTCGAGTTCCTGCTCGCCGGAGCCACCGCCGTCCAGGTGGGCACGGCCAGCTACGCTGACCCGCGGGCCGTCGAACGCCTGGCGCGCGACCTCGAGTCCTGGTGCCGCAGCCACCAGGTGGAACGCGTAGCCAGCCTCACCGGCGCGCTGAAGATTCCGCGCGACTGAGCCGATGCGGAGCACCATACCGGACGCCGACTGAACGAAGTTCATGCTATTCTTCCATGTGATGGCTACGGTTTTGCACATCCCGATGAATGAATACCTCGGCATCTGCTATCGGCCGGACCGTGAATATGTGGATGGAGAAATCAGGGAGCGGAACGTGGGCAAGTGGGAGCACGCGCGGGTGCAGTGGCTACTGGCGCTTTGGTTCGGTACGCACGAGAAGGAGTGGGGAATCACCGGCAGTACGGAACAGCGGGTTCGCGTGTCGCAGAATCGGGTTCGCGTGCCTGATCTGGTTGTGCTCACCGCCGGACCACAGCCGGATGTTCTCACCGATCCGCCGCTGCTGGTCATCGAAATCCTCTCTCCCGACGATAGCTACTCCGACACCCAGGAACGTGCCCAGGACTACCGCGAGATGGGCGTGGAAACAGTTTGGATCATCGATCCAAAGACGCGCTCCGGCCGCATGTGCTCTGGGACGGAATGGGTCGAATCCTCGCGCCTGGAAGTTAAGAGGACGCCTTTGTACGTCAATCTGCCCGATATCTTCAGCCAGTTGACCTCTGCCTGAGGACTTCGCGCCTAGCAGAACTTCCCGGTCTCTGAATGAAAAAGAAAATGGTTAGGTACACACTCGAAACTTTGCCGCCACTGACCGACGCGCAGCGCGCAAATCTGAGAGCACTCTCGGCGCGGCCGGTTAGCGAGATCGACACCAGCGATATTCCTGTCCTGACAGACGCGGAATGGGCGAAGACCAAACGTGTGCGCGGGCACCTCTATCGCCCCATCAAACAGATCGTCACAGCGCGTCTCGACGGAGATGTTCTGGAATGGTTGAAGTCTCACGGCAAGGGTTATCAATCGCGGATGAACGCCATCCTCAGACGTGAAATGTTGTCTTCCTTCAAGTCGGCATCGGCAAAATAAATGCAGAGGGCCACAGGTGATTGAACTGTGAGCCAAGGGCGCACTTTGGCGCAATGCCCGCATCGATTTATGCACCAGGAGTTGTGAAATCCACAGATCTTTCCGTCTTTTGCACTTGCTTCCACAGGTTGAACCAGCCTAACGTCCATAGCAGTTGGTGACCCTGTAGGGAATTGGGAACGCAGTTCCAGCCTGGCAGAACGATGCAGATTTGAATTCGGAAGTCCATAGTTGGCTAGTACGGCAATGGAAGTTCCGGTTGAGATTGAGAATGCATCCAGAGTCAGACGGGAATGTGCAAGACCTGATTGGCACGAAGATTCATCCGCGGTCTAGCACGAGGATGCAAAGTTCGAGTCAAGCCGGGGAGTCAACATCGACCCAGCCGTAGATGCAGGATTCGGGGACGCTCGAAGACGCATAGACGGAGCAGCCGGAGGGTGCGGGATTCGAGGAAACTCGGAGATCCACCAGCCGGCGCAGCCGATGGAGCGAGGAAACGGGGATACCCGGAGACTCACCGTCGGCACAGCCGGAAGATGCAGGATCCGGGGAGACCCGGAGACTCATCGATAGGCGCTGCTGGAGGAACGGAGATTCGGGGAAACCCGGAGATTCACCTCCGGTGCCGCTGAAGGATGCGGGCTTCGAGGATACTCGAAGAACCATCGCCGGCACAGCCGGAAGATGCAGGATTCGGGGAAACCCGAAGACTCATCGACAGGCGCTGCTGGAGGAACGAAGATTCGGGGCAACCCGAAGATTCACCGCCGGTAACGCTGAAGGATGCGGGATTCGAGGAAACTCGAAGAACCATCGCCGGTGCCCGGAAGATGCAGGCTTCGGGGAAACCCGGAGACTCATCGCAAGGCGCTGCTGTGAGGAACGAAGACTCGGGGCAACCCGGAGAATCACCGCCGGTAACGCTGAAGGATGCGGGATTCGAGGAAACTCGAAGACCCATCGCCGGTTATAGCCGGAAGATGCAGGATTCAGGGAAACTTGAAGACTCATCGAAAGGCGATGCAGGAGGAATGAAGATTCGGGGCAACCCGGAGATTCATTTGCCGGTACCGCCGAAGGATGCGGGATTCGAGGAAACTCGAAGAACCATCGCCGGCACAGCCTGAAGATGCAGGAAGCGAGGAAACTCGCAGCCTCATCGCAAAGCTGAACGGGACGATGCATGGTCCAAATGCCCTACGAGTTCATACTATTGAGGCGCCAGAGACTCCGGTCTCTGGCGTCTTCGTCTTATGCCCGCTTGCACCGGACGACATATATATAAGAATGGGTTGGCCCCCTGTTCCCTGCTCCTGGTAGTGAGCCGGTTTGAACGACTTAACCACAGGGGCTAAAGCCCAACATTATTTTTTTGCTCTTCCGGCACGCGACCCGACCCCGACCCTAAGGGTACCCCGGTTCCCCGGTGCCCCGGTCGTGCCCTGACACATTTTGCAGTCTCAATGGAATTTTGCAAGAGGCTCTATAGTTCGTTATTATTTCGAGGCTGAGCATGGCAGCCCATAGAAACAGTAAAGGCCGGAGCAGCCGCTCCGGCCTTTGCTGTTTTGCCATGGAACGATCCTCCGGCGGCGCCGGAAGATGCTTACTGCACGGTCAAGGTTAAGCTTGTGGATTGCGTGACAGTGCCCGAGGTGGCCTTTATCACCAAGGTGTAGGTTCCTGCCGGGGTTGGTGTTGGCCCGCTTACAGTGTTGCATCCAGACAGGGAGACCGCAACCGCCAGCAGGACCAGCAGGAAGAGACCGGTCAGCTTGCGGCGTTTGCGCGCCAGGCCCAGTGCAATCAATCCGAAGGGAATCATGGCCAGTGTCATGCCACCCTTGAAGTGATCGCGGAAGCGCTCGAGGGGGCCATCGTTGACCTTGGCGATAACGGACACCGTGGTCTGCACCATTACGTTGATGGGTGCCGGAGTTCCCGCGGTTACCGTCACCGATGTGGGTATCTCGCAGGCGGTATTGGCCGGTGCGCCCGAGCAGCTCAACGCTAACGTCAGCGTATCGCTCGTGGGTGTGCCGCCCGTAACGCTGATCTGCAACTGATAAATCGCCAGACCGCCCGCCGCGACCGTAGCTGAGGTCGATCCACCGGGAGCTGCGACGGCCGCAGAGAAGGTGATGCCTGCTCCGCTGAGCGGTATGACCTGCGGACTTGACGGATTGTTGCTGACAATGGTGAGCGTGGCAGACTCGGGGCCCGCCACCGTGGCCGTAAAGGTCACTTGTATGGCGCAGCCTGGACCCGCCGGCGCGAGCACCATGCCGGCACAGCTGTCGGATGTGACAACGAAGTCGGCGGCATTTGCGCCGCTGACCGCATCCGACGATATTGTCACTGCATGGTTTCCGGGGTTAGTGACATTGATGGTTTGGTTGGCCGAAGCGCCGCTGCCCAGCAGTTGCGTGGCAAAGGTCAGGCTGTTAGCCGAAAGCACCGATTCCGGAGCCGAAACGATAAGCCCGGGCACGCCGCGGACGACGTCGTTGTCGGTGTCGGCAATCAGCAAATTGCCGCTGAGATCGCCCATGGAAAAGAATGGGTAGTTGAGTTCGGCGCTGGTCGCCGGCCCTCCGTCGCCGGTATAGCCCTCTACTCCATCGCCCGCCACCGTGAAAATCGTGCCGTTGGCCGGCAAGGTGTAACTGCTGCCGGTAACCTCGTAAACCTCGCTGTTGTCTTCGTCGGTAACGAAGATGTTGCCGGCATAGTCTACAAACACTCCGGGAGCCCAAACAAAATAGGCGTCAAGGGCGGGTTCAGGGGTGGTTGTGACATAAGCACCGGCGCAGCAATAGTAATCGCCCGCCACGGTCGTAATATTGCCGTAATCAGGAATATCCGTGGGGTTCAGGCTCACTTCGCGGATCACGTAGTTGTCTGAATCCGCAATGAAGAGGTCACCTGAGGTATCCAGGGCCACGCCCGTGGGCCAGTCCAGCTCGGCGCTGGTCGCCGGGCTGCCATCACCGAAATAGCCCGTGCTTCCATTGCCGGCCACGGTGGTAATAATGTTAGTGGCAGCATTGACCTCGCGGATCCTTTCGTTGTCTGAATCCGCAATGTAGAGGTTCCCGGAGAGGTCCAGGGCTAAGCCTTGGGGATCACACAACTCGGCAACGGTAGCAACGCTGCCATCGTTCGAATAATTGCAATCCCCAGTGCCCGCGAAGGTGTAAATGAGGCCGGTAACACCATTGACCTCGCGGATGACTGCACTGTAATAATCAGAGATGTAGATGTCGCCGGAGTTGTCCACGGCCACGCCGACGGGGTACCTCAGCTCGGCGCTGGTTGCCGCGCCTGAATCGCCCGTATAGCCATATATGCCGTTACCCGCCACGGTGGAAATCGTGCCCGTGGAGACGTTAACCTCGCGGATAACAGAATTATCCGAATCCGCAATGTAGACGTTCCCGAAGACGTCCAGAGCCATGCCCAATGGTTCGTCCAACTGAGCGTTGGCCGCGGGGCCGCCATCGCCGGAGTAACTGAAATATCCATTGCCCGCCACGGTGGAAATGTCGGCTGTGGCGGCAACCACCTCGCGGATGACATAATTCTCAGAATCTGCAATGTAGAGATCGCCGAAGCTGTCTACGGCCACGCCCTCGGGCTCGTTCAATTCCGCTTTGGTAGCCAGACCGCCGTTGCCTGTATATCCCTCGGTTCCATTACCCGCCACGGTGCTGATAATGCCCGTGGAAATAACGACCTTGCGGATCGCGTTGTTGTCGGTGTCCGCGATGTAGAGGTTGTTGGAGCTATCCACGGCCACGCCCTCGGGCCAATCCAGCGTGGCGCTGGTGGCAGCGCCGTTATCGCCCGAATAGCCAGAGCCCGCGGCGTAATTGCCGGCCACGGTATAGATATCGCCGGTGGTATCGCCATGGGGAGGGGTGGAGCCGGCGACCAGGCGGATCACCTCGTTCTCTGTATCCGCAATGTAGATGTTGCCGTTGCCGTCCACGGCCACGCCCTCGGGCTCGTCCAGCTGGGCGCTGGTGGCCGGGCCGCCGTTGCCTGAATAGCCAAAGCTTAGGGGAATGCCCGCCACTGTGGTAATCGTGCCCGAAGAGACTTCGCGGATCACTTCGTTCTCTGTATCCGCAATGTAGAGATTGCCGGAGCCGTCCACAGCCAAGCCCTCGGGCTCGTCCAGCTCGGCGCTGGTGGCCGGGCCGTGATCGCCCCCATAGCTGCAGATTCCATTGCCGGCCACGGTATAAATATCGCCGGCGGTATAGGGGCCGGCGGTGGTAGCGGCGACCATGCGGATCACGCAATTATCTGTATCCGCAATGTAGAGGTCGCCGGAGCTGTCCACAGCCAAGCCCTCGGGCTCGTCCAGCTCGGCGCTGGTCGCCGGGCCGGTATCACCCAAATAGCCCCAGGTTCCATTGCCTGCCACCAGGGTGAGAACGCCGGCGGCGCTCATCTCGTAAACCACATTTTCGGTTGCAAAGTACGTGTCGCCCAAGCCATCGAGGACAACGGCCTGCGGATAGAAAATTGAAATCGAGGTCGCGGTGTCGCCGTTGAGGGCGGCGTAGCCGCTGCCATAGAAGGTGCTGATGTTCTGCGAGTGAGCCGAGACGGCAAATGCCACGGCGAGGATGGTAACACAGAGTGTCTTTACTTTCATCGAAGTCAGCATGGTCAATTCCCTCCCATCAGCGGATTGTCACGGAGGCCAAGCATCAGTGTCCGCGTTGTGCCGTCGGCGTTTTGCACGGTGGCCTGAAAGTGCAACGGGCGTCCATGGGTGAACTCGAGATACTCCTGCCGCGAGGTCACGACGTCCTGGGTGAGTTTCGCCGCGGTGTTCGCTTTGAGGTCCAGCGACGAGGCGATCGGCTGCAGGCGCATAGGAGCGCTGTTCGGCTGTCCCGCAACCGGATGAGCGGAATGAAAGACAAGATTAGTGAGCGTTATGCCACTCGTGGATCGATTGGCCAAGCGCAGTTGCAGGGAAAGCTTAACCTCGTGTGGATTGATTGAGGTAACGCCGGTAATGTGATACGTACCGGCGACGACACTGGCGCTCGATGCTTGTCCTTGCGCGGACCTTCCTGCGTTCAGTAACAGGAAAAGTGCCGCGACAACAACAAGATTCACTCTGAATCTCATCATTTTCCGCTCCTTTTTCCCTTTTTCAGGGTTGTGAATACGACAAGTAGCCCGTCTCACATGATAAACATATTAGACATAAATTCCTCTTTGTCAATGATTTATTGCTTAAGAGAATCCGCCAGGGGCGTGGAGGCGAGTCTTTAGAGAATAGCCTTGCGTCCGGTTAGATTGTGAATAGATTCAGTTGGTTAGCGGAAGCCTGCAGTTCATTTGTGTGGAGATGGGACTGAAGGGCGCATGAAATCTCAGTTTTCTCAAAGATCGAGACCGGCAGAATCTGTAGACAAGTATAGAGCGAGGCATCGAGCTTCAATTCCTTCCTGACGATCGCGATGAACACATCGGCGGCGACGGCGCACCATATCCGGCTCCTTACGGCGTTCTCGCTGGTGGCGAGGAAGCGTTTGATGCGATCGATCGCTTACAACCGCGCAAAGTCCAGATAGCCCCGGTCCATGATGTAGAAGCATCCAGCTTCCACTCTTTGTCAATCTGCCTGACGTCTTCGGCCAGTTGACCTCTGCCTGAGAACTGCGCAAACTCGCGCTGAAGCCGATTTCCACCCTCAAAAAAAAATTGCTATTCTTTCATCACTCGGCTATGATCCAGAAATGCAAGGTTGCCCCTGTTGTCGCCGCTGTATGCTGCTTCGCGCGCGCGGGTAACCCTGGCCTGAAATTCCAATAGACAATCCACGGTTCTTCAATGCCCGCGTTACAGCTTAGCTGTCGCGGGTTTTCTATTTCTGTCCCCAAAAGGAGAACATGACACAAGCCATTGAAATAAAAGAGACTAAGGCCCAGCGAGCGGAGCGCCTGAAGCGCGAGAAGAACCCCTGGGAGGCCTTTGACGAGGTGCGCGCCTTTGCCCGCGCAGGCCGCACGAGCGTCGACCCCGAGTGGGCCGCGACTTACTTCAAGTGGTGGGGCATCTATACCCAGGGCGACGGCGTAGGCGCCACCGGCGGGAAGGGCGGCGAAGGCCTGGTCTCCGAAACCTTCATGATGCGCATTGGCATCCCCAACGGCATCGTCTCGGCCAGCCAGCTTCGCGTCATCGGCTCGCTCACCCGCAAGTACGCCCGCAACCTGGCCGACATCACCGTCCGCCAGAACATTCAGCTTCACTGGCTCACTATCGAATCGCTCCCCGAGGTCGTGGATGCACTGGACGCGATCGGACTATCGCCCAAAGGCGCGTGCGGCGACGTGGTGCGCAACGTGACCGGCTGCCCGCTTTCCGGGATCGCCGCCGATGAGCTCATCGACGCCTCGCCGCTGGCCGCCGAGATCTCGCATCTGCTCAAGGCTAACCCGGAGTTCTATAACCTGCCGCGTAAATTCAAGATCTCCGTCACCGGCTGCCCCTCCTGGTGCACCTATCCGGAGATCAACGACATCGGCCTCACGCCGGTGAAATACAAGGGCGAAGTCGGCTACACGCTGCGCGTCGGAGGCGGGCTCTCCACCGAGCCGCATCTCGCCGTTCGCCTTGACGCCTTCATCCTGCCGCATCAGGCCGTCCGTGCGGTTCGCGCCGTCGCCGAGATCTTTCGCGACCAGCAGGGCCTGCGCGAAAACCGCGAACGCGCCCGCATGAAGTATCTCTTCCTCAAAGAGGGCTGGACCGCCGAGAGCTTTTTGGCCGAACTGCAGTCGCGGCTCGACTTCACGCTTCTGCCTGGCGTGCCCGAGCAAGTGCCCGACGAGATCCTCCGCGACCACGCCGGCGTCCATCCGCAGCGCCAGTCTGGCCTCAGCTACGTCGGGGCATCCGTTCTTCGCGGCCGGATGACCGGGGAGCAGTTGGAAGCCGCCGCCGAGCTGGCCGAGCATTTCGGCAGCGGCGCACTCCGCGCTACTATATCTCAAAATCTGCTGTTCATCGATATTCCAAATCACAAGACCGCCGAACTAGCCCGCGAGCTTGGCCAAATCGGTCTTTACGTCGATGGATCTCCTTTCTGGCGCGGGGCCGTGGCTTGCACGGGCACTGAGTTCTGCAAGCTGGCCATTACGGAGACCAAGGGCTTTACCCGCTGGCTGGTGGACGAACTTGAAGAGCGCCTGCCTGAGTTCGACCAGCAGCTCAAGTTGCACGTAACCGGCTGCCCCAACAGTTGCGGCCAGCACTGGATCGCCGACATCGGCCTTGAGGGCAAGAAGATCAAGCACGAGGGCAAACTCACCGATGCCTTCTACTTCTGCCTCGGTGGAGCGGTGGGCCGGCACGCATCCATCGCCCGCCCGGTCGGTTTCCGCTGCTCTGCGCCGCTGGTCCCCGAAGCCATTGAGCGCCTGCTCCGCTATTACCTGGCCAACCGCCTGCCCGAGGAAAACCTTCGCGCCTGGTTCGGCCGCTACTCCAACGACGAACTGCGCGCGCATCTGGCCGGCGAAGTTCTGGATGCCGTTGAGCGCGATGCGCCTGCCGGCCGCGTCCCGTACGCAGCTGACTAAGGATCAATTCATGAACTTGCTCCCGATCTTTCTCTCGCTCGCCGGCCGCCGCTGCCTCCTGGTAGGCGCGGGCAGCGTTGCGCTCGATAAGATCGGTAGCCTGCTCAAGACCGGGCTTCAACTCCGCGTCGTCGCCCCCCATGCGCGACCGGAAGTCCGGCAGTTGGCCGCTGAAGGCAAAATCGAATGGGTCGAGCGCCGTTTCGAGCTCTCTGACCTCGACGGCAACTTCCTGGTCATCGCCGCCACTGATTCGCCTGAGGTCAACGCGGCTGTTTATCGAGGCGCCGTCGAGCGAAGCATCCTTTGCAATAGCGTCGACGACATTCCCAATTGCGATTTCTTCTTCGGATCGGTGGTCAGCCGGGGCGACCTGCAGATCGCCATCTCCACTGCCGGAGAAAGCCCCGCTTTCGCCCAGCACTTGCGCCGCGAAATCGACGAGCTACTGCCTGATGATCTCGGCCCGTGGCTTCGAAATCTGGGTCAACTACGCCGCGAGATTCTCAACACGCTTCCCCGCAGCGAGGACCGCAAACATTTGCTGCATCAACTGGCCCAGCGCCCGGTCTTCTCATCCAATTCCCGCGCGGCAATCCCCGTTCTTCCCGAACCGGTTCGGCAAGAGGTTGAGGAAGATCCACGCGCTTCCGCGCAAACGGTTTATCTGGTGGGAGCCGGCCCCGGCGACCCCGATCTGCTTACCGTCAAGGCCGTGCGTCTCATCCGGACTGCCGACGTGATTCTGCACGACGACCTTGTCCCGCAGGCGATTCTCGATTACGCCTCGCCTGCAGCCGAAATCGTCAACGTAGGAAAACGCTGCGGTAGCAAGACCATCACACAGGACGAAATCAACGCGTTGATGATCGAACACGCGCGCGGAAATCGCAGCGTGGTTCGCCTCAAGAGCGGCGACCCGCTCATCTTCGGCCGCGCTGCCGAGGAGATGAATGCCCTTGCTGAAGCGGGCATCGCCTTTCAGGTGGTCCCTGGAATCACCGCCGCCTTTGCCGCCGCCGCGGCCATCGGTTGTTCCCTCACCGACCGCCGCAGCGCGTCAAATGTAATTTTCTCCACCGGCCATCACGCGCAGTCGCACAATGAGTCGCCGCTGCCGGAGCTGGAAGACGCGACCCGCGTCGTCTATATGCCCGGCCGCGACCTCAGTCTGCTGGCCCAGGAATGGCTCCAGCAAGGCCTCCCGCCGGACTTCCCCTGCGCCATCGTCTCCCGCGCCGCCCAGCCCGGCCAGCAAGTCCTATGCACCACGCTCGCCGCCCTCGGCGACGCCGCACCCACCCTCGCGCCCAGTTTGCTCATCGCCGGATGGGCCGTCAGGGAGATAGTTGCCGCAACTCATCGTGCGGCAATCGGCGCTCCAGTCACAGCCGGAATCCCATGGTGATCATCTTCTGACCGCAGGCGCATTGTATTCTTATTTAGAAAGATGGCCAGAGGTTGATATGAAAGATTCACCACTTGGCAGTAACTTAGGCCACCCACCGCGTCTTCCGGATGAGAGTTCGCTCGATCCCTCGGATTGGCAAGCATTCCGGCAACTGGCGCATGAAGCTCTCGACGAAGCCATTCGCTTCCTGGAGACGGTTCGCGACCGGCCGGTATGGCAGAAGGTGCCGGACGAAGTTCGCGCTCATCTCTCTGCTCCGCTGCCGAGAGAAGGAACGCCGCTCCCATTGGCCTATCGGGAGTTCACTGAAAACATCATGCCCTATGCCACAGGGAACATCCATCCCCGTTTCTTTGGATGGGTGCATGGTTCGGGCCAGGCCGGCAACATCGTCGCGGAACTTTTGGGCGCGGCCATGAATTCGAACTGCGGCGGCCGCGATCATGGCGCGATTTATGTTGAACGTGAAGTGATTAACTGGTTCAAGGAATTGTTTGGTTTCCCCCGTGAGTCCGCAGGTTTGATCGTGAGCGGCACCTCCATGGCCAATCTAATCGCCATCGGCGTGGCAAGGAATTCCATCAGCGAGAATATGCGCAAGGAAGGAGTGCAAGGGCTGCCGCGCAGCCTGGCAGCTTATGCCTCCGCGGAGGTGCATGACTCTGTGGTGAAAGCGTTGGAAATCCTCGGCATCGGGAGTTCGTCCTTACGCAGAATACTAGTGAATCCCGATTACACCGTGAATGTTAATGCGTTGAAGGAAGCTATTGCGAGCGACCGCGCGGCAGGGTATCAGCCCTTCTGCGTGATTGGCTCGGCCGGCACGGTGAACACGGGCGCGATCGATGATCTCAACCAATTGGCATCGCTCTGTGCAAACGAGAAATTGTGGTTCCATGTTGACGGCGCTTTCGGCGCGCTCTGCATGATGAGTGAACGGCTGCGCCCCCGCTTGAAGGGAATTGAACGGGCTGACTCGCTGGGATTCGATTTTCATAAGTGGGCACATGTGCAGTACGATGCCGGCTGCATTCTGGTGCGGAACGGCGCTGCATATCGCGCTGCATATTCAATGCGGCCCGCTTATCTTCAGCACGCTGATCGCGGCCTCGGAGCTGGCGAGGACTGGCCGTGCGACTATGGCCCCGAGCTATCGCGCAGCTTCCGCGCACTAAAAATCTGGTTTGCGTTGAAGGAACATGGAACCAGCCGTATCGGCGAACTGATCGATCAAAACTGCGCGCAGGCCGAGTACCTGGCCCATCGCATTGAAAGCGAGCCCCAGTTAGAGCTTCTTGCGCCAGTCAGCCTGAACATCGTTTGCTTCCGGCTGCGAAGAGATGGACTCGATGCGGCTGCGCTCGACAAACTCAATAAAGATATAGTTGCCGATGTTCAGGAGAGCGGAGTTGCCGCCCCCTCGACCACGCGCATCAAGGGCCAGTTGGCCATCCGTGTGAATATTACAAACCACCGCACACAACGGCCCGATCTCGACGCTCTGGTTGATGCCGTCCTGAAGGCTGGGCGGATGCGCTAGAACGGTCCTTCAATTTACTTACTTTTGCAAAAGACTAAAAGTCAGACGAATCAAGGTGGGTGCTGTACTTATCAAGATAAGCGAACGGAGTATCGCTGCAGATAAATGCCGCTACCACCTCGCCATCGGCATTGCGGAGTTGATCCAGGGTGGAATCCTCCTTCTTTTCCTCCAGGAACCGCTGCAACGCAACCAATGCAAAGCCCGAGCTAGGGCCCGCCACTATGCCAGCGCGGCATAGTTGCATGCTTCTCTTATAAGACTCGACGGTCCCTACTTCGATAATCGCATCGGCCGCGCCCTTCCAATCGAATTCGATTTCGCGCAGGCGCGCCAGTGACCTTACGCCCGGTACCGCCTCGCCCGGCCTGCAGATTCCGCCTACGAGGCTGACATTCCGCTTATTTCGTTTGAAGTATCTACTCGCGCCCACGAGAGTTCCCGTGGTGCCGAGTCCGGTGGCAAAGACTGTGATTTTTCCCCGCGTCTGGTTCCAGATTTGCGGCGCAATCCACTTTTCGCAAGCTGCCGGATTGGCTTCGTTCCCATACTGCCCGGCATTGAAAAATCCCGGCCGCTCTCCCATGGCACGCGCATCGGCTATGCCGGAGAACCCCAGCGGATCTTCTCTCTTCAGCGTAGATTCGACCCCGGCCACGCGAAGAATCTCAAGTTTTCCCGGCGCTATATCCCAGGGCAGGATGGCCATGGTTCGAGGTATTTCAAAGAGAGTTGCCAGCACAGCCAGCGAGAATGCCGCATTGCCGGAAGAGTTCTCAACCAGAGTATGCACGCCGTCGAGCCTGCCGGAGGCTTTGGCTTCGATCAGCATATTCAGCATAGGAAGCGACTTGATGTTCAGGAGCGGAAGAAGATACATCAACTTCGCAAAGATGCGAACGCCCTCGGCGCGGCAAGGGTTGAACTCGCCGGGAAGTTCAACAAGTGGAATGGGGGGGGAATTGTCGGGATTGAGAAAATCCCTGATAGCCGTGCTGCCCTCAAATACATTCAATCCGAATTGGCCGTTCGGCGAGTTCATGTTTCCCTCCCCCTGGCATTATATGTTACACATTTTTGCCTCCCGGCTGCGTGAGGTATATTGGTCTGTAGCCGAGAGGCAATGTGGATATTGCGGATCGAATTAGCTTCTCCAATGCGACGGTGCAAGCTCGCTCGGCATTTCCACCGGAAGGTACAACGCTAATTGCAAAAAGCCATTCCACAATCGAATCTCCTAAATCGTTCAATAATGAGGAAACTGTGAATAAAACATTAAGAAAGTTACTAAGGCCCTGTTGGCGGACCTTTACGAACGTGTTACCCGCGAAGTGGCACGTCGTAATCGATCATGTAAGGGTCTTTGGAAAGCTGCCGAATCTCAACAACCCGAGAACTTTCAACGAAAAGATCGCTTATAGAAAATTATACGATCATGACCACAGAATGCCCACGCTGATCGATAAGATCGCTGCCAAAGAGCTGATGGCCGCCAGGTTCGGTCCCGACTTCATTATCCCAACGCTGGCAACGTTTGAAAGCGAGAAGGAAGTTAACTTCGACGCCCTCCACTATCCGTGCGTTATCAAAGCAAATCACGGCTCCGGCATCAATTTTTTCCTGAGGGAGCGGCCAGTCGATGAAAAGAGAATTCGACGGGAGCTACACAGTTTTCTTCATCGCAGCTACGATGTATTGTATGAAGAATGGGCATATTCCAAGATTCATAGACGTCTCCTCGTAGAGCCATTGATCGAAGGGGGAGCGCATGGCCTGGTCGATTACAAGTTCCATACGTTTAGCGGGCGGGTGTTTGCCATTCAAGTTGATGTTGACAGGTATATTGGTCATCGGCGCTGTATATTCGATCCCAACTGGGTGAAAATGCCTGTCGAGTATTACTACCCTCAGCCCTCGTATACGGTTCCCCCGCCTGCCATGCTGCCGGATATGCTTCGTTACGCAGAGCAGATCGGCGAAGAATTCTCATATGTCAGGGTCGACCTATACGAGATTGCAGGCCAGGTAAAGTTTGGCGAAGTGACGTTTTACCCGGAAGCCGGTTTGGGGATATTCAACCCGCCGGAATTCGACCAGGTATTTGGGGCACAGTGGCTCTGAGTCATGCCTGGGGCTCTGCAAATTATTGGGTTGCATTTTTATGAATATTTCCCGCTACGGAATAACGGCGGCGCGTCAGCATCACCCCGCCCAGGAAATCCAGTACAGCTTTGGGATGCTCATGCTCGAAGATTCGCATGTCTCTGACAAACAACTTCGACAGAATCTTGATAGTCGGAAATAAAGATCCGGCTTTATGCGTCAGCCGGTTATTGGTTAGCCGGTAAAGGAAGTACCGGCAGTTCCAGGATAGATTGAGCAGCAGTATCTTCACCCGGGTTCCGGTGTCCACCGCAATCCTTTCCCGGCTTGACAGGGCTGCTCGCCGAAGCAATCCAGGGTTGAGGAAAAGCAGGATGCTGGCAGCCTTCTTCTCTTGCCCGAATAACTCGCGCTGGACACCGCTCTCTTCAACGATGCGCCTGGGAATGGGGCGATCGTAATCGTTGTTCAATGTGTAGGGCTTCATCTCTTCCATTCTTGAGATGGCGAAGATTTGTGAATGACGGCGGGTCCCGATGATAGGAACTGGAATGTGGATGAAATTCCGTTGCAGACGGAATTCCTGCAGGCTGCCGCCGCAGAGATCGAGGCGCGAAACTATCTCGTTCGGCTTGGACTCCATGTCCCAGTGATGGTCGCCATAAAAAGCCGTCATTAGCGCGCGTCCATCGAGAAAGTGCGAAAAATCGCGATAGCAGTAATCCTCTCCTCCCATGCCGGAAGCCAAAAACTCAGCCACATCTTCGAAGGAGTCCACTCGTTGTGTCCGCTCTGCTTCGATGACCTCCAGCCCCAGGGCCTGGCCAACCGGCAGACCGCTGTCATCGGCGCCGTCGCGTGAGGTTTTGAGCGTGATCGCGGTACGGCATCCCAGTTGACTTGCAATCGCGGAAACCGCCGAGGAATCGTAACCGGAAGAGCAAGTGGTCAAGGGACTGAATTTTACCGAGCGCCCTGGGTCGCTGGCATTCGCAAGCGCCGATCCTACGGTCTCCTTCAGGTACCTGACGTATGAGTTATAGTCCGTAAAAGGCGCGCCGTTGGGCTTTCGGGCATGGGCGGCCGTCAAGTCTTCCGCCACCCTCAGGTTATCGAACAGGATCCATGAAATGTTCCCCGCGTTTGTGCTGGCAAGATGCTTTTCATACGCATCGATTCCCAAGGCAGCGGATGCAAATCGCGAGCCATAACTCAGGTCAACGGGAAGCGTTGCTCCGTGGAATTCCAGCAGGAAGCAGAGCGAATTGGAGACAGCCAGTTCGCCGCCGCGAGACAGCGTGAAGATCCCCTCAAGGGTATGCGAGGGGGCCGCGAAATGATGGACGCCGCCGTCTATCTTCAGGCCGCTGCCAAATACATCGGGGCAGTTCGCAAAGTCGCCGGTCAGCCATTTCCCTGAAAAACAACCTTCAAAAAAACCATCCGGCAAGAGTTCAACGGACCTTCCGTGAATTAATTCGGGGCGGCTTTGATATCCCATCCGATAGAGCCATGCCATTGGAGGAAGAGATGGAACCAAGCGGGCGTCAAAAGGTAACATGAGTGCTCCTCGATGATGTAGAGCGATAACCGTAGTTACCAGGGTTCGCTGCACATGCAGCGTCCGGCTATGTAGAACCTCTTTTCCCCCCGCGGGAATCATAATTGCGCTGAGAGAGAGGGGTCAAGGAATGGGCATGAGGATCGGGCAATCGATAGAATCTTAATCCGGTGAAGAACCCTCCCGCTTGCCTTCATGCACCTCATCGGACGCGCTTTCAAGCTCAAGCCCAAGCTCATCACGCTGCTAAGCGATCCCAGCCAGGCTGCCCGAGTTCCTGCACTTCGGCAGCCTGGGGCATGGGTCGCAAAACTGCCCCTCTGGCTTATCAGGCTGTGCAAAGCCCTGCAATAACTCTTAAATAATCCCAATTCCGCACCGCTTCATGGGGATTTTCCAAGAACAGGAATTCCGGCCTCCCTTATCCACAAATACACCGCCTCCTACCGTTGACCCTGCCTCCCGGCCTCCGTAGAGTTTGTAATCGGGTGGCAATATTTTCCTCGCCCGCGCGGCGCTGGACGAGTTGCCGCAGCGTTCCTCAATTGCAGCCTTGCGCAGTCACAATCATGCGGAGTGAACATGCTGAAACTTAAAAAGATCCATATCCTCGGCTTCAAGAGCTTTTGCGACCGCACGGAATTGACCGTGCCGGGAGCGGGCATTGCCGTGGTGGTGGGGCCAAATGGGTGTGGCAAGTCGAACATCCTGGACGGGGTGAGCTGGGTGCTGGGCGAGCAGAGCGCCAAGAGCTTGCGCGGCACGCACATGCAGGACGTGATCTTTGCCGGAACCCGCGACCGCAAGGCGCTGGGAATGGCCGAAGTGTCGCTGACCCTGGTCGATCCCGCGGCCTACGAGGGGCCTGTGCCCGTTGAACCGGAGGTGATGGTCGAGCACGACGGCCCGGCCGATTGGGACGAGGAGGAGGTGCGCCGCCTGCGGGCAGTGGAGGCCGAAGAGATCATTGCCAACGAACAGCCGGGCCAGGTACTCGAGGAGGACGGGCCCGATCAAATGTCCGGTCAAAATCCAGATAAGCCTCAATCCGCGGCCACCGTCGAGGGTCCGCAGGCGGTGGTGCTCAAGATTCGCCGCCGCAAGTTCCAGCGCACGCCGCAGAAGGGCGAGGTCGTGATTACCCGTCGGCTATTCCGCACCGGGGAGAGCGAGTACCTGCTGAACGGCAAGCTGTGCCGCCTGCGCGACATTCAGGACATCTTCATGGGCATGGGCCTGGGGCCGGATAGCTACGCCATCATCGGGCAGGAGCGGATCGGCCAACTGCTCAGTTCCAAGCCGCATGAACGCCGGGCCATCATCGAAGAGGCGGCGGGAATTACGCGCTTCAAAACCAGGAAGCGGCTGGCCGAACTGCGCCTGGAGAGCGCCCGGCAGAATCTGGCCCGCGTGGACGATATCTTCGAGGAAGTCACGCGGCAGATGAACAGCCTGAAGCGGCAGGCGTCGAAGGCGGAGCGGTTTGCCGCCGTGCGCGACGAGCTGCGCGGACGGCTGCGCGTGGTGCTGGCCAGCCGCATGGCGCTGATGGATACGGAGCTGGCCCGGCTGGAGCAGGAAATTGCGGCCCTGACGGAGCGCATCAACGGCTCGGCGGCGGAGATCGGTACGCAGGAAGCCAGCCAGCACACGCTCACCGAGCGCGGCTATGAGCTGGACCGCGAGGGCCAGGAGGCGCAGAACAGGGCCAGCGAAGCGGCCGTCGAGCTGGAACGGGCCACGGCGCGGGAGCGCAGCAACGCCGAACACGTGGGCGAGCTGGAGACGCGGATCGCGGCGGCCGTTGCGGAACTTGAGCAGACACGGACGCAGTTGGGCTCGATCGCCGAGGAGCGGGCGCAGCATCACGCGTTTCTTGAGACGGCGGCCGGCGAGGCCAGGGCCTTTCGCCAGAAGGTAGAGGCGCGCCAGCAGGAGGCGCGCACGGCGGCTGAAGAGGTTTTCACCGCGGAGCGGGAGTTGGAAGCCAGCCGCCACCGCGTCATGCACCTGTTGACCCTGGCCGGCAACGCCCGCAACCACATGGCCCAGGGAGAAGAGAGCCTGGCAGCCCTGGAACGTGAGGCGGAGCGTTTGCAAGCGGAGATAGGCCAGGCGCGGAACGAGCAGGAAAAACTGGGCGCCGAGAGCGCACAGGCCCGGCGCAGCTTTGAGTCCGCGGCTGAGACGCTCAAGCGGCTGGAGGGTGAGATTGCGACGCTTCGCGAGACCCTGCAGGCAAAGCGGGCCGAGGAGAACACGCAGCGCGCGCGCGCCAATCAACTGCGCAGCGAGCAGGCCACCGTGGCCGGGCGGCGCGAGTCGCTGGAGGCGCTGATTCGCAACCACGGCTACTCCACCGACACCGTGCGGCGGCTCCTGAAGCCCGGCGCGCTTGCCCCAGGCATGGCGCCCATGGGCACGCTGGCGGACTTCCTGGAGGTGAGTGGCGCGCATGAGGCCGTGGTGGACGAGTTCCTGCGCGAGGAGCTGAATTATGTGGTGGTGGCAAGCTGGGTAGCTGCCGAGGAGGGCGTCCGCCTGCTCAAGTCCGGCGTGGATGGCCGCGCCACCTTCCTGATCCATCCTCCTGGTGCTGCGCACGGCAGCACTTTGGAAGAGAGCAAAGACACAATCAGCGGCCCCGGCCTCACCCCGCTCAAGGACTCGATCCGGGTGCTGAATGGCTTTGGGCGGTCTCTGGAAGCGATCCTGCCCAAACTCAAGAACGGTTACCTGGTCGAGGACTCGGCCCAGGCGCAGCGGCTGGCCGCCCAGCACACTTCCGCCTATTTCCTCACGCCCGAGGGTGAGTGCTTCCACAATGCGACGGTAACCGGCGGCAAGCCGGCCAGCGAAGGTCCGCTGGCGCTCAAGCGCGAGTTGCGCGAGACCGAGATCCGGCAGGCCAAACTGGAGACCGGCGTGGCGCAGGCGGAGGCTGAAGCGGCAGCGCTGACCAGGACCATCGAGGAGTTGACCCTGCAACTGGAAGCGAGTAGCGAGGAGCGGCGGCAAGCCGAGACCGACACCGCCAACCAGGGCGCGGCGTTGAAGCAGATGGAGGGCGAGGCACAGCGCATCGAGCGGCGGCTCGAGGAGTGGGAGGCGCAGGCGGCGCGCAACAAGGACGCGCGCGAAGCCAAAAGAACCGGCATCGACCAGAAGCGCGAGGAGACTGTCCGCCTGGAGGCCGAGCATGCGCAGGCCGAGGCCGGCCTGGATGAGTTGCAGGCGCAACTGGCCACGCTGCGCCAGATGCGCGAAGGCTTGCAGCAGGAGGCGGCACAGGTAACCGCGGAACTGGCCGGCCTGGAAGAACGGCGGCGTGGCGCCGAAGCTGCCTTCCAGCGCATCGACCGGCTCCATGCCGACCTGGAGCGCCGTGTTCTGGCCATCGAGCAGCAGCGGGCGGCCGCGGAGCAGGAGCGGGAACAGCGCATCGGCGAGAGCGCCGCGCTGGCCACGCGGCAGAAGGAACTGGAGGACGCGCGCGCCGAGGCGCTGGCGCTGGCGCAGATGCTTGCCAGCCAGGCGCAGGCGCTGCGCCACGAATTGACCACCATCGAAGCGCAACTGAAGACCGGCCGTGCCACTCTCGATCAGTTGCGCGAGGACCGCGCGACCCGTTCCAGCGAGGTGGCCAAACTGCGCTCCGATCTTGAGCACCTTGAAGCGAGCTGCCTGAACGAGGTGAACGTCGAGGCCCAGGTATTGCGCGCCGATCAAATGATCGAACGCATGGCGGACGAGGCTATGGCCGCCGAGGAGGAGACCTGCCGCGCGCTGCGCCAGCGCATCGAGCAGATGGGCCCGGTGAACATGATGGCCCTGGATGAGTACAAGGAGACAGCCGAGCGCCACGGCTTCCTGGAAACGCAGCGCAAGGACCTGATGGAGTCGATCGAGAACACGCAGGACACCATCAAGGAGATCGATCAGATTTCGCGCACCAAGTTCGAGGAGGCCTTCGCCAGGATCAACGAGAACTTCGCCCAGGTATTCGCCGGGCTGTTCCAGGGCGGGCAGGCCTTCCTGCGCGTCACCGACCAGGAAAACCAGGCCGAGAGCGGCCTGGATATCGTGGCCTCGCCGCCGGGCAAGAAGCTGCAAAATGTGCTGCTGCTCTCGGGCGGCGAAAAGTCGCTCACCGCGCTGGCCCTGCTGGTGGCCATCTTCCAATTCCAGCCCAGCCCCTTCTGCGCGCTCGACGAGGTAGACGCCGCGCTGGACGAGGCCAACGTAGGCCGCCTGGGCGATTTGCTGCACTCCCTGAGCAAGGACACACAGTTCCTGCTGGTCACCCACTCCAGGCGCATGATGCAGTCCGCCGACATGATCTACGGCGTGACCATGCAGGAGCCGGGCGTCTCCAAAGTGGTGAGCGTGCGCCTGGACAGCCGCCGGCAGCAGCGCGCAACGGCATAGTGCAGCTAACACTGCTCTTTGGCTTTCTTTTCTGCAATGGTCGAAAGCCCCTTTGCTATTACGATCGCCAGGATTTTGTAGAGAGAAAAAACGATTATCGAGTACATCGCAGATGAGGGGTTCACCAGATACTTGTCAAAGTAATGCGATTTGTCAGATAGCCAAGCTTCGCGCCCAAGCTGGTGATATTTCTCATGCATTCTATGTTCATGAAGCCCGATTAAGGTTCCAATCGTGGCCACGGAAATGAGTTCCGAGACGATCTTGACTTTCATGCAGTTTAGTTTACAGCCCAGACGTCAGGTTCTGATCTCTGCCCCCTGACCCCTGTTTTTCAGACAAAAAATCGCCCCCGAAGGATCACTTCTCTTCGGAGGCGCTTGCATGAAACAAGATAAAGACGGGGACCAGTAGCCGGCGCTGGAGGTCGGTAGCGCGCAGCTACTGGTGATCCCTGCACAAACGAAGCTAGCCGCGGCTTCCCCTTTCCACTGCTGCCTCGTGTCGCCCGGCTCTAAGAGAGTGTGCTTACAACTCTCTGAACCATGTTGACAAATGGAGTGTCGCCCATGCGGGATGAGCGGTCCTGTGACGGCTGTCACAGGAGTATGTGATATTTTTCCACAGGACTTTTCAGTAATTCTAACCAAATCATTCCCCCCGTTACTGGTCAATTTTGAACACTTCGAGCGAAAAATCTCTTAATTGACAAAACCCGGCTCTCGCTGGAAAATCGGAGATTCAGTTCCCTCCGAGGTAAGGTCTTCCCGTGACTGCTCTCCTGACAACGAATCTGGGCGCAACTCCCCTGCTTGGCCGCGGCAAGGTGCGCGATCTCTATGCGGTGGACGATGCCTTGCTGCTGGTGGCCACCGACCGCATTTCGGCATTCGACCACGTGCTCGCCACCGGCATTCCGGGCAAAGGCAAGATTCTGACCCAGATTTCGTTGTTCTGGTTCGATTTGCTGTCGGATCTTGTACCCAACCACCTGATCACCGCCGAGGTAACCCGGTTTCCCGCCGCGTTGCAGCCCTATGCCGATCAACTGGAAGGCCGCTCCATGCTGGTGAAGCGGGCAAAGATGTTTCCCGTGGAGTGCGTGGTCCGCGGCTACCTGGCCGGTTCGGGATGGAAGGAGTACCAGAAGGCCGGAACCGTTTGCGGCATTCGGCTCCCCAGCGGCCTGCTGGACGGATCGCAGCTCCCGGAGCCGCTGTTTACTCCCTCCACCAAGGGTGAGGCCGGCGTGCATGACGAGAATATCTCCTTTGCCCGGGTTGAAGCGCTGGTGGGCGCCGCCGATGCCGCGGAGCTGCGCCGCCTGACGCTGGCCATCTACCGGCGGGCTGCCGGTCATGCCGAGTCCCACGGGCTGATCCTGGCCGACACAAAATTTGAGTTTGGCAAAACCCCGGAAGGGATTATCCTAGCCGATGAGGTGTTGACGCCGGATTCCTCGCGTTTCTGGGAGGGTGAGGCGTGGAAGCCTGGAGGGGCGCAGCCTTCATTCGACAAACAGTTCGTGCGCGATTATCTTGAATCAATCCACTGGAACAAGCAGGCGCCCGCGCCTGGACTGCCGGACGAGGTGGTGGAGCGCACGCAGGACAAGTATCTTGAAGCCTTCCGCCGCCTGACCGGACGGAATCTCAGTTTGTAGAGCGTAGCTGGAGCGTAATATGTCGTGGGTGGATTTGGCCATCGTAATTCTCATCGCGTTGTCGGTGCTGGGAGGCCTTCAGCAGGGGTTTTTCCGCTCCGTCTGCTCGCTGGGTGGCCTGTTGCTGGGCCTGGCGCTGGCGGCCTGGAACTACGCTCTCGTCGCGGCGCTGTTGATGCCCCTGGTGCGCTTAGAGCCGGTAGCCGACGCCATCGGGTTCCTGCTGATTGCGCTGGTGGTGATGGGGCTGGCTGGCCTGGTTGGCAACGTCCTGGCAAAGACCCTGCACCGGATTGGGTTGGGCTGCCTGGACAGGCTCGCCGGGGCGGTCTTCGGCTTTTTGCAGGGAGCGCTTCTGGTGACGTTGTGCATTGTGGTGATGGTGGCCTTTTTCCCGCGAGCCCACTGGCTGGAGCAGGCCAGGCTGCCCAGTCTGTTTTTCGGGGCTTGTCATCTGAGTATCCGCATGAGCCCGCACGAGTTGGCGCAGCGTGTGCGGGAGGGGCTCAAGACGCTGGAAGAGGAGACGCCGGGGTGGATGCATCCAGGCGAGGGCAAATCGTGATTTTGGCAGTGCACAACCCAGGGAAAA
>Ga0187884_10001043_pt1 | contig 25999 bp, 15 predicted proteins | sample June2016WEW_20_4_FD_132983 | JGI IMG/M metagenome (GOLD analysis project Ga0187884, IMG submission 132983) | Peatland microbial communities from SPRUCE experiment site at the Marcell Experimental Forest, Minnesota, USA - June2016WEW_20_40 | ecosystem: Environmental > Terrestrial > Soil >...
AGAGCGGACGAACGCATGGCTTGGTCAATTCCGCCGATTGCTGGTTCGCCATGAGCATCTGCTCTCCACCTACCAAGCCTTCTTCTACATCGCTTGCTTCTGGATTACGCTGAGGCACTGTTTGGAGAGTCGAGATGTGGCGCGGTGGTTTAGGAGCCGCCTATCTGTTTCCGGCCCTTTCGTATGCCGGTGCCTCATTAGCTGCTCCCTGCTCCGTTTCCACATCCCGCTCGTCGAACCTGGACATGCGGATTTCCCGCATCCGGCTCACGGAGGAAACTTCACGACTTCGCCCACGAAAAGCTGGTTGTCCGCTGTGAGAGCCGGATCAGGCCAAGTTGCTGGTCGATATAGCGATCCGGAAAACGGTGGATCGCTGGCCAGCGCACTTGGTGTTTTCTGCACAGCCACTGACGAAGCCTTCGGCGGGCATGTCGTTCAATGACCCGATAGGCTTGGCTGACTGGACCGAGGCAGAAGTAGTTAGCCCATCCGTTCATTGTCCGGTTGAGCGATTCCACCACCTTCTCCGGCTCCAGCGGGAGCTTGGTCCGTCCGGTCTCGGTACTGATCACCGCACAGATACGCATCACGCGCTTCTTCGACGGTACCGTGCCCAGATAGGCCCGTCCCGTCTGCGGTGAAAAGCATCGTCCAAACGTATATCCCAGAAAATCGAACCTCTCTTCCGGCAGCCTCGCAACCCGCGTCTTGGATTCGTTTACCGTCAGCTTCAGCTTGGTCATCATGACCTGCATCGCGGCCAGAGCTTCTTCTGCTCTGCCCCGACAACAGATCACCAGATCATCAGCGTAGTTGACGATGCACGCTCCCAGACGTCTTTCGTGTCCGAGTTTCTTCCACCCCAACACGAATCGGCGCATGTAGATATTGCTGAGCAGTGGGCTGATCGGAGAACCCTGTGGGGATCCTCGGCCCTCGTCCCGATTGCGCGCATTCCGATGCTTCTTCCCTTGCTCGTCCGTTTCCTCAACCGGCGCCGTCAGCCACATCTTGATCAGATGCAGCATGGCGCCGTCGACGACTCGGCGAGCCGCCGACTTTAACAGTTCAGAATGTGGAAGAGTATCAAAATAGGCGGTCAGGTCCGCGTCAACGATTTCTACATGTCCAGTGTTGATCAGCTTGTGGACGCGTCTTACCGCGTCCAGTGCACTGCGGTCGCGCCGATAGGCATACTGCTCCGCTTGGAGATCGGCTTCGAAGATGGGGTTGAGCACCAAAACCGCCGCCCTCATCGCAGCCCGATCTCGGATAGCGGGCACTCCTAACGGGCGCTGCGTTTTCCCGTCTGGCTTGGGTATGTAGACCCGCCGTACGGGAAGGGGTCGATACGTTCGAGATTCCAGCTCTTGCGTCAGTTCGTCCAACCATCGCTCGACTCCATATGCCTCAATGTCCTCGAACGTCTGCCCGTCCACCCCGGCTGCTCCGCCATTGGCTTTACAGCAGGCATATGCGAAGGTCAGTACATCCTTCCGGTACACCTTGTCATACAGTGCGTAGAAACGAAGATTGGGCGATTTCTTCGCTTTGTCGTGCAACGCCGCCTGTAACTTCTGAACACTTTCCGGGGTTGCTAGGCTCATCGCCAATCCCTCCTTCTTCGTCACTTCCTGCGTTCGCTTCCAACTGAGGCTCCTTCCCTCCCCCGGAGTTACCCGGCTTCATCGGTACTATGAACCTCCCCGACACCCCAAACGGCCCGGCCTGTCTCTCACGAGATTCCGGTTGATCCTTACCGCGATCACCGCTGGGGCTTCCCGTGTTGCGTCTGGTCCCCTTTGTCTGCATGCCGTCGCCAATACCCCGGCAGGACTGAGATGACTGATTCGCTCATACTCTCATCTCAGCTTCGGCCTTCCCGCGATTCATGACGTGTCGGCTCCTGCATCGAGCGTTTCGAGGCCTGCACAGCGTTCATCTCTTTACGGCCTGCAGACTTGCCAAGTCGCCTCTGCGACCCTCTACACCGAAGGCTCCGACGGCTTCGTCGCCTCTGCCGCCGCTTCGATTGCTACCGGGTGGAGCGATCCAGTTCCCGGGTGGGACTCGCACCCACTGTTGACCAGCGCCTTTCACGGCGCACATGAAACATGCTCTAGCGTTTTTCTGCGGGTTGACACTGCCTAGCGTAGAGCCTGTATCTCGAACAGCTCAAGGTGCCGTAACGGACAAGTGCCGTGACGAACATCAGCTATCGATCGTGTCTGTGACCGCCGTCGCACGCTGGGCCACATGCTTCCAGCGTATAATCCGGCTTTCCTACGATGCGGCGCGCGATCGCACTTTCACCCGTCAGATGATCAGCAGAACATGTGCCCTAATGTCATCCGTACCCGGATTCTGCTGATGGTCCGATTCGGGTCCCATTATGCATCCAAACGTGGTCATCGACGCTCTCCACAGAACGGATGTCCCCGTTGAACATTTCAGCCTTTGTTGGAGATGGTGCACGTGATGACCTTTCCGCGTTTTGAAATCACCAACTCGACTGACTCAGATTGACTTCCCGAGCCCTGGCAGGTCTTGGTGGAAATCCTAATTCTGGCGGCCAAATCGCAACTAATGCACCCGCGGCCGCTGTTCGATGCAGCAAAACAATCAATTAAGGTCGCAAGAGACCGACCTAGCTGAATTGCAAATCGGATTCACCTCACTCGTCATTCTTACTGCACAAATAATCGTCAAACCAGTTACAACAGGTTGCGGTCCAATCTCAGCACTCGTCCCGGACCAGAATTACCTGCAGGAAGCGTGGCCCGTGCACCCCTTTGATGCGCGTCATCTCAATGTCGGCCGTTGCGCTCGGGCCGGAGATCCAGGTGACGAGCGCGGGCGGTTGCTTGCAGCGATCGAAATACTCGGGCAGTGTCTCCACGATCTGGCTGGCACGAACGACACACAGGTGCCAGTCCGGAAGAAGGGTAATCACGCGCCGGCCCTCCGTCGCGGAGTGATGCAAAACAATCGTGCCTGAGTCGGCAACCGCGCAAAAGCACGCTGTGACCACGCCCTCGGCCTTGTCAATCTCGTCCATTGGAAGGTCGTGGTCGATATTCCATTCGAATCCGCTAATCTGCCACGCAACCGGGACCAGCCACGCGGCCGACAGACCGGGCGGCGCTACAAATGTATGTCTGCCGCTCGATTGAAGTTGCGCGGCGATCGTGGCTCCAAGCTCCTCCGGCGCGCACTCGACCACCTCGGCATCATATTCGCGGAGGCGCTCGACAAATAACTCTTGACAGGCCTTTGCGGTCATGTCGCCGCGCATCACATAGTCGCGCTCGAGCCGCGCATACCCCTCCGCAGCTTCCTCCGCTGTCGCTGCGGGATTCCGCATGGCGGCCCAATTGCGGCCGAGAACCTGCTGGCGCGAGCTGGTGACCGGGCTCATTTCATTCTCCGCTGGCGGTCTGCCCACCAGCCATGAAAGGTCTGCCTGGGAAGGCCACGCAGGTCTCGTGTCTGTGTCCACTTAGCCCCGACGCTGGGCAACGAGTGGATCCATCCGTCCTTTTGCGTGAAGAAGCGAAGCCCGATTCTGCCCATGCGCTGCGCGGCGTAAAAGAGCCAGGCCCGCGAAAAGATTACATTCGCCACGCGCAGCCCGAGATATATCGGATCGAAGAATCGAGAGACTTGATGACGCTCATCGTCAGTCACACGCGCGCGAAGCTCCAGCAGCACCTCGGGAATGTTGATCTTGACCGGGCACACCTCGTAACACGCGCCGCAGAGCGACGAGGCGTAAGGCAGCGACTGGGCGTGGCGCATCTGCTCGAGTTGCGGCGTGAGGATGGCGCCGATCGGCCCCGGGTACACCGAGCCATAGGCGTGGCCGCCGGTCTGCCGGTACACCGGGCAGGTATTTATGCACGCCGCGCAGCGAATGCATCGCAGCGTTTGCCGTTCCGTTTTGCGGGCGAGAATCGACGACCGCCCATTGTCGAGCAGGACGATGTGAAACCTTTGCGGCCCGTCGCCCGGCGTCACTCCGGTCCAGAGCGACGTATACGGATTCATCCGCTCTCCCGTCGCCGAGCGCGCCAGCAATTGCAGCATCACTTCCAGATCGGCGAAGCGCGGAAGCACCTTTTCGATCCCGGCCAAGGTGATCATGGTCCGCGGCAGCGTCAGGCACATGCGCCCGTTGCCCTCTGATTCCACTATGGCCACCGAGCCAGTCTCCGCGATCAGGAAATTCGCTCCGCTGATCGCCGTCGGGACCGAGAGGAACTTCTGCCGCAGATAATTGCGCGCCGCCGCCGTCAGCGCTTTCGGCTCATCGGAGAGGTTCTCAATCCCCATGCGCCGGGCAAAGATCTCCCGGACCTGGCTGCGATTCACGTGCAGCGCGGGAACCACAATGTGCGAAGGCTCTCCCCCGCCAAGCTGCAGGATAATCTCCGCCAGATCCGTCTCGTACGCGCGAACGCCGTTGGACTCGAGATACGGATTGAGTTGAATCTCCGCCGAGGTCATGGTCTTGATCTTGATGACCTCATCGGCCTTCTCTTTGCGCAGCAATTCCAGAATGATCCGCCGCGCGTCGGCCGCATCCCTAGCCCAGTGCACCGTGCCGCCTGCCGCTGTGCACCGTGCCTCGAACTGCTCGAGGTAGACGCCCAGATTCTCCAGTACGTGTTCTTTGATTGCCGCGGCGGCCGCGCGCAGCGTTTGCCAATCCCGCTTCTCCGCCACGAGCCGCGCGCGCTTCGCCTGAATCACGTCGATGGCATGAGCCACATTCTTGCGCAACTGTGAATTGCGGAGTAAGGGAAGCGCCGCTACGGGAAACGGCGGAGCCAGTGCCGGATCCAGAATCGGATGATCGATCACTTCGTGCTCAGACGCTGCGCTCATCCCAGCACCTCGGCGGGTTGATCCTCAGTGCTGGCAAGGATTTGCGCCATGTGGATCGTTTTCATGCCCGCATACTGCCGGTGCATCGCTCCGCCCAGGTGCATCAGACAACTGTTATCCAGAGCCGTGCAGAACTCCGCGCCCGTCACCAGCACGTCCTCGAGCTTCACCGTCAGCATCGCTGACGAAACCTCGCCGTTCTTCACGCTGAACGTCCCACCAAATCCGCAGCACCGATCGAGATTCGCGAGTGGCACAAAGTCCAGCCCGCGCACCTTGTTCAGCAGCCGGAATGGCCGTTCGCCCAGATGCAAGGCCCGCAGTCCGTGGCAGCTCGCATGATAGGTCACGCGATGCGGAAAGTACGCGCCCACATCCTCCACGCCCAGCTTGTCGATGAGAAACTCGCTCAGCTCGTAGACCCTCGGCAGCAGCGATGCGAACTCCTTGCGGAGGGCGTCGTTTCCAAGCTCCTCAAACAGGCCGGAATACTGATCGCGGATCATCGCTACACACGACGATGATGGAATCACGACTGCTTCAGCGTCGGCGTACAGCCGCACCAGGCGCTTTGCCTGGCTGAAAGCCTCGCCCCTGAATCCTGTGTTCGCGTGCATCTGCCCGCAGCACGTCTGGCCGGGACGGAACTCCACCTCCACGCCGAGCCGCTCCAGCAAACGCACCACCGCGCGCCCGGTCTCCGGAAACAGCGTATCGTTATAACAAGTAATGAAGAGAGAAGTTCTCATTGTGAAAATCCAATGGTGCGTGGTACCCAAATGACAAACGAGAAATCACCTACGAAAATCTCTCATTAACGTCTCTGTTGCACGAAACTCGGATGCGTCCTCATCAATCCTCGCACCTTAGATGCTCTACCGGCTTATCTATACGAGAGGGGGTTAGTGAGGCTCACCTTTGCATCCATCCAAATCGTATTCCGACATGGACTAACTCAGTGGATCAAGCTACTGCCCCGTTATCGCATAAGGCAAACATGTTTTCGATTAGATCGCTCTCGTCGATCCACCTTAAGATGCTTCCTGAATCCTTGAGATTCTGCTCTTGTCCTTTCCGAAGAATATTGGCTCGTTGAGCTGCTGACCCGCCCACCCATTGTCCCTTCGCTTCGTCTGCGTTTGCTTCTGCGAACAGCCACGCATACAGAGCAACACCGATATAACAGACCACCGGAACAAGGTAGGCAGACTGCAGCGGTAGCATCCCCATCAACTTTGTCAGCGCCGCGCCGCCCAAAATCGCCATCACCAGGAATGATCCGGCGGTCTTGGTTTTCTCGCCCATGCCCTTCAAGCCAAGCGCAAAGATGGTCGGGAACATGATTGACATGAAAAGGCTCGTCGTGAGCAAACGGCCCACGCCGACCCAGCTCGGATGGACCACAGCAACCAGGCACAAGGCGACATTGATCACGGAGTAGACCACCAGCATCAGCCGCGCGTGGAAGTGCCGCATGAGCCACGCCGAACTGAACCGTCCCACGGCAAACGCCGCCAGGGTGCCGGTCAGCATGTAGCCTGCGGCCTTGTCGCCTAGGCCCGTGGCCGATTCCACATAGGAAATGAAGTAACTCCACGTGCCTACCTGCGCGCCCACGCAGAGAAACTGCGCCAGCACCGCAAAGACAAAGTGCGGCTGCCAAAGTCGTACATGCATACCGCCTGTGGCCGCGCTCTCCGAAACATCCTCGCTCCCCAGATCAGGAAATTTGGTCATCAGGATCAGCAACGCCCAGAAAAATGCGAAGCAGCCCAGCACCACATACGGCGTCACCACGCGCAACGCCTCGGAGTGCAGATACGCCTGATAGGTTCCAGCCGTCTGCATAGCTGCCACTTGCGCATCATTAAGCTTCACGCCGGAGAAGATAAACACCGTCCCGATCAGGCCCGCGCTGATCGACCCCAGCGGATTGAACGCCTGCGACAGATTCAGCCGCCGCTCGCTCGACCCTGCCGGCCCCAGCTGCGCAATAAACGAATTCGACCCCGTCTCAAGAAACGACAATCCGCTGGCGATAACAAACTGCGCCACAAGAAAGAACGCGTACAGCCCCGCCTGCGCCGCCGGATAAAACAAGAGGCACCCGCTGCCCAGCAGGCAAAGCCCTGTCACAATGCCCATCTTGTATCCGAACCGTCGCATTAACTGCCCCGCGGGAATCGCCAGCAAGAAGTAGCCCAGGTAAAACCAGATCTGGATTCCCGCCGCGCTCGAGCGGTTGACGTTAAACGACTTCATGAACTGCCGGATCAAGATGTCGTTCAGATTGTTTGGAAGGCCCCATAGAAAGAACAACGCCGTGACCAGGACAAACGGCGCCCTCATGCCTTTGGGAACCAACGGGCTTGCATTTACTTCGGCGTATTTCGGTTCTATTTCAGTTGGAACCAGCATCAGAGGCATCTCCAATTGCGTTTAATCGGTCGCGTTTTCTTGATACGTGGCCATCGCTCTTTTTCATCGCGATGGAAATGATCACGCCAGGTTCATCGCCATCGTCAATACCCTGATCTTCATGCACCTCACGCCCCGTAATTCTTTAGCCGGCAGAACCACTCTATGTACGCGACAGGAGCTGGACTGGACGCCTCGAAGTCTGCATACGTTGAAACCGGATGATATTCGCAGAAGTTTCCTTGCTTCGCCAATCTCGCACTCACGCCCGGCTGGGTATGCGCTCCTGTTCTCCGCCGTGAGCGACGGTGGATTTGTATTTCTCAAACGATTCCTCCCAGCCCTGGTCGCTCGCTGGCTCATAGGCCTGGTACTGGACTGACCTCTTCAATGCAGCTCGCCCATCCGCAAGGCTGCTCACGTGGCTCGTAGCCACGGCCTGCACCATTGCGTTGCCCAGTGTGGATGCCTCCACTGGACCTGCGATCACTCTCCGTCCACACGCATCCGCCGTCATCTGGCACAGAAAGCGGTTTAGGCTCCCTCCACCGACAACCCGGACAGTTGTGAGCCTGCGGTCAGTGATCCGTTCCAGGTCTTCAGTTACTTCGCGATAGGCCAAGCTCAGGCTCTCAAAGACACAGCGGGCGATCTCTCCTTGCGTTTCTGGAACCGGCTGGCCGCTTCGTGAGCAGTAGTTCTTGACCGCGGCCGGCATATCCTCGGGCGATCGGAATTCGCCGGCCGACGGATCGATGAGGCAGCGGAAAGGCGTCGCCCGCGATGCTGCTTCTTGCAACTCCGTCCAAGAAATCTGTTTCCCGGCCGAGTCCCAGATGCGTACGCACTCCTGCAGAATCCACAAGCCGGTTATGTTTTTCAACAGCAGCACTCCGCCTTCTGCCGAGCCTTCATTGGTAAAGCCCCCGCGGAAAGCATCCTCTGAGAGATTCGGTTCGTCCACAGAGATGCCCATCAGACTCCAGGTTCCGCTGCTCAGAAAGATGCTGTGTTGATCCAATTCGGGGATTGCCGCGACAGCGCTCGCTGTGTCGTGCGAGGCCACGGCGATGCACGGGAAACCACTCGCCAATCCCACATCAGATCGAATGCTAGCCCGCAGGATTCCCAGCGTCATCCCTGGCATCGCCACGTTTGGAAAGATGTGCGCAGGCAGTTCAAGCTTCCCCACAACCTCTCTCGACCAGCAGCGCCCGCGCAGATTATAGAGCTGCGTGGTTGTCGCCTCGGTATACTCCACCATCTTTTCCCCGCAGAGGAGGAACTGGAACAGGTCGGGGATCATCAAGAGCGTGCGAGCGATTTGCAGTTGACAGTCCCGCTCAGCCACCATGCTAGCCAATTGGAAGGCGGTGTTGATTTCCATCGTCTGAACGCCGGTGGCTTGGAAGAGCTCGTATCCATTGATTCTGGAGCGCATGGCCTCAGGCAGGCCATTGGTGCGTGTGTCCCGATAGTGATACGGATTTCCCAACAGGCGATCGTGGTCATCCAGCAGACAATAGTCAACACCCCAGGCATCAATGCCGATTCCCGCTGCATTTCCACTCTCGAGAGATTTGTATTTCAGGAGACCATTTTGAATCTCCGTCCAGATCCTCAGCACGTCCCAGTGCAGGTGTGAACCAAAGCGCACTCCGGCATTCGGAAACCGGTGGACTTCGTGGAGGCTGAAGCGATTGCCGTCCCAGCGGCAATCCATGACGCGGCCGCTTGATGCTCCAAGGTCCACAGCTAGAAAACTGACACTCGCGCTCATCCTCGTGCCCCCGAAGCAATCTTCACTTTCAGAGTTCCACTCTGCAGAGTGAAACGTGCAGCTCCATCTTGTGGAACGTGGTCGCCTTGACCGCCAGTGCGCGATCCGCATCCTCGCCGGTCGGCGCGTAGGCGACATTTACATGATTGGACGGATAACGGGCCATGCACTGATTCTGGCTGACGCCATGCAGCAGCACATGCATGATGGGCCATTGCGGCGTGACTTCCTTCCAGCGCCGCACGGTCTCCTGCTCGGGCAACGCAATGGCCGTGGCGCGTCCCAGGTCGACATTGAGGCGGCCATTCTCTACATGTGCGATCACAAAGAAGCAGTGCAGCACTCCGAAGGTTAGCATGGGCACGGTGAAGGAATCCATTGCGGCAATAACCTCACGGTGGTTGCTGAGAAATACTGCCCATCGCTTTGCTGGCACGGGGTCTCTCGCTGCTTCTCTAGCGAATATCATTTGGTGCAAGTCTGCGTCCGCCTGCCGGACAGCGCAATTCATCACAGGTTCTTGGCATATAAATCCCCGGTCTTCGATTCTGGAGGAGCGAATAGTGAAACTCCGCCAAGCGGTGACGATAACTCACTTTGACGGAGCTGATGATTAGGAGGCCATTCCGAGGCCTACTAGGTTAGCAGCTGCAATGATAACGATCATGCCTGCCCATAGCAGGCGAACCGGCCTGCTTCCGACGCCCTTCCATTCACCCAATGCTAGACCTACCAAACCGCCAAACAAAACATAACCGCTCATGTGCAGCATCCAGTTCACGAAGTACAGGTGTTGCGGGATGTTCCCGGCGCCCCAAGAATAAAAAAAGTACTGGAGGTACCACATTGTTCCGCCCGTGGCCGCCAGGATTCCATTCTTAAGAAGCGTTGCCCGAGGCTGCGACAGATCGTTTCGCAGAGAGATGTTCCTTGTCAAAGCGAGACGGAAGAAGCAGTAACTGAAATTAACGAGTGCGCCGCCGCCCATAATAACAACATAACTCGGCATCGCCGCATATAGTGGGCTAATGCCTAGATGAAGCGCCGCAGCTTCCATCGGCCTTGCCGCATCGATTGCAAACGACATACCGGAGGAGAACAACCCGCACATTACAGCGAGGAGTATTCCCAGCTTCAAATTGAACTCTCTCAGTTCGCCGCGAAGCTGAATTTCTTTCTGATGGCCCGCGTAAGAAACGATCGCTATACCGAGCAGCGCGACCACTACGCCCGCGATAGTGAACAGGCCACTCCTAGTGGTGAACAAAGTCGGTGCCTGTCCGTGCAACAGCGGAGGTATCAGCGTACCTACCGCCAGCGTGACGCCCATGGCCACCCCAATTCCCAAAGCCATGCCCAGATAGCGCATCGTGAGTCCGTAGCTTACATTGCCGACACCCCACATGGCTCCGAAAAGGGCCACTCTTAAGAGTACATGCGCATCGATCGATGCATAAAAGGCGCGAAAGTCGGGAAGCAGCATGAAGCTTATGGACATCGGTAGCAGTATCCATGAGAAAAAGCCGGCCACCGCCCAAGTGGTCTCCCAAGACCATTTCTTCACCTTACTGATGGGCGCATAGAAAGATGCGCCAGATGCCGCGCCAACCATGTGCCACGCGATTCCAGCGAATATAGCAAACATTCCTTCCTCGTTTCCTCGTGTTGGTACCACAACTTAAGTCTGCTTGCCATCACGCGTCTTGAGTAAAAAAATCGTCCGCTGAGAACCGATCGGTTTAGGTGTTTTCGTCGGCCGTCGATGGGGCTGAATCCGACCGAGACACCCTTCGTTTGGCATCTTCAAGATGCGGTTGTCCTCGGCCTCCCTCTGCCAGTCCTACTGAGCTGCAAGCCTCTGCCCCGGGGTTATCATTCCTCATTTCTAGCGAGCGAATATTTCGAGAATGGAGACGGCACTCCGTAATTGTTCACTTTCCACAAGCCGACTCCTCGGAACCGATCGTGTAGCCTGCTGATTGAAAACAGCTTGTGCCAGCTTTTGCGGTGAGAAGACTATTGGTTCAGGTGGTCGGGAACTCAGCGATGCGGAGCCTAGAGCAGCCGTAGGGAATGAGATCCACCACCGTTTCCGACTGGTTGGTGCTCACCGGACTTGCAGGCACAGGCGCAGCGTTGGCTCCGTTCATGCCCCACTCCGGAACAAGCCGGGCCTTGACCCTCAGAATAATCGGAACGTCCTCAGGCCAGGAAAGATATCTGGTGGAACCGGGAGCGCGCACAGGCTCGCCCTTTTGGGCATACGGCATGGAACTAATCTTGTGAAAGCTCATCTCGCACTGCGGGTTACTGCGATCGATGGAGAGGGCATAGTTCCAGTCGGTAACCGGCGCGATCCGCCAGTCCACGCAGCCGTGTGGAGCCGGGACCGGTGCGGGATTATGCGAGAACAGCAGCGCGGGAATTTTCTCGAAGGACTCGCCGATGCGCAGGACGAAGTAAAGCGGACCCCAAGCGATGGCTACCGCGTTGTTGCGGCGTGTCTCCGCGCGGACCTTGTAGTTGAAGTTCAGCGTAATCACTTCGCCGTCCTTCCACTCGCGCTCCACACGGCACGTGGTTCCGCTCTGGGGCTGGCTCGGCATGGGTTCGCCTGCCACGGAAACTTCCGCCTGGTTCGCCCACGATGGAATCCTGAAGTGGAGTGGGAAACTCAACGGCTCCTTGCAGCGAACGGTCACTTTCACGCGATCGGAGAAGGGATAGTCGGTTTCTTCGATGATCTCGACAGGTTTTCCTCCCGCAACCTTGGCATTGAAGCGGCATGGACCGTATGCAACTGCAACCAGGCCTTTGTCGGCAGTGGCCATCCACATCGATTCCACGTAACGCGGCCAGGGCGAGTGCATGTTCGCAAGGCAGCAGGGAAAGTTCGGAGTGAAGCCGTAGATATTTGCAGTATCGTCATTGAGGTGCCACGGACGTTTGGCGACGGAAACCAAGACCTGGTTGGATTGCTGATCGTATTGGTGTGCCCACATGTCCGCGGTGCAGGTGCCAGGGAAGGCGTTGAATATCAACTGCTCAATCCGATCGCCGAATCGCAAGTCGCCCATGACCGCGAAACTCTCTTCGAGGCAGAAAAGCAATTCTTCAATATCGCACAACTCGGTGCCCTGAACGGGATCGGTGCTGGCGAGAAACTCGTCAGCGGCCCAACGGCCGCCCACCTGGCCGTAGGCCTCGTCGAGATTATGTATACCCTGCAGAACGCTCTCCCTATAGCTCCGATCGCCGGAGATAAGCGAGTAGAGCACCGGGTACTGGATGGCTTGGGTGATATCGACGCCTTGGCGGGTCCATTGCAAGACAGGCTGGTCAGGATATTTCTGGGATGTAACGTCAGGAAAATGGACGAAGTACTTCGGGTCCCGTGGAAAGTGCCCGAAGTAGTTGGTCCAATCGTCGACGCAGGCCTTAGTGCAGCGTTCGAGAAGGGCAGGTATGTCATTGTCGCCTGTCTGGTTGTAGTACCAGATACCGAAGCTCAACAGCATGCCGAGCCGCTTCGGATCCACGACGCTTTCGTCATTCGAGTTGCGCACGGAGTCGGCATAGTCCAGGATCGTCCGGGCAAGCCGGATTGCTCGCGCATCGCCGGTAAGATCATAATACTCGGGCAGGAATCTTCCCAGGTGGCACCAGGCGACCACACTCGGCGTCACGGTCGTAGGATCCTTCACCATCAATATGTATTGCATGTAAGGTTCGGCCAGTGCCTTTAGGTGATCGTCGTCGAGCACGCCTGACAAAGCAGTCAATCCTTCAAGCCAGCGGGGAACAAAACGAGCAATACAACAATCACCCGTCACGTTCTTCCCGACATTTCCTATCCATGCGGAGACCTCAATCACCCCCCAAACCTCATTCAGGTGACCCGTCAATCCATTCGCCTGGGCCTTCAATTGATCCCGAAGCCAACCCTCCGGCCGAACGGTTCCTAAAGGCAATTTGGCATATTTTGTCTGGAGCAGCGGGCTGCGATTGTTTGGATAATTCGGAATCGCCGGCCAGGGTTCATTGCCGGCCATCGGAAAGGCCGCCAGCGCATCGGCAGAAAACGCGCCTGCACCGGCCACCGCGACAATTAGTTCGCAGAATTCACGCCTGTCCATTTTCTCCCTCGAGTAGGTTCTCTTATTTCCCTCATTCGTGAGGACGCAAACTGGCCCGCTGCTATATCGTGAGATTCTTCCTGTAGGAGTTGTCGGCCTCATACTTCGGCACCGGAATCAGGTTATAAAGCCAGATGACAACCGACTGTCCTTTATAGGTGGTCGAGTTGAACGTATTCACAGTGGCGCGGTGGCCTGCTCTGCCGGTGTCGGTGTCTGGATTCCGCGCTTGAGCAGCAGTAGAGCCTGTTCGCTGGAGCCCCAGGAGCCGGCGCTGTTTTTGAGCCATTGCGCGCCCTGTTGTTGCATTGTCATACCTACCGATGCCGTACTTCTCGAAGGCACGCAACGCGACCATCTCATAGTAGTAGTCGTCCGGCAGGCCTCGCATGGGTCGCGAGCTGGCGGAGTGGGCGCAACAAGCCCACGATTTGAGCCAGCGGCGTGCGGCGGCCTGATTCCGGTCGACCGGGCTACTTTCCGTTATGAGCATCATCGCGATCCGCAGGAGGCGTTGCGCGTTTGGAATGTTCCTCTCTTCAAGATTATTGCGTCAGCTACTTTGTTGGCCTAGATTCAGTTTCGGACATCCTTCACGCAGCGGAAACCGACTGTTGCCGAGCGATCCATGCCAGGCGCCATCAGGAGCAGCTTGGCATGCTCGTCGTTGCGATAGGCCTGCGGAAAGTACCAGATTGAGCCTTGCGGCTGGTAATAGCTTCCCCCACGTAAGATGGCCGCGCGCGTGTGCTCGTCTACAAACTCGTCCGTCCACTGCCACACATTTCCCACTAGGTCTGCGACCCCCAGTGGGCTGTCCCCAGTTGGATGGACATTCACATCGTCAGGTCCCCGCATGGTTCGGCCCAGGTCCGGCACGGGAACCGTTGTGGGGTCCCAACTGTTGCCCCAGGGAAACATGCGATGATCCGTTCCTTGCGCGGCATATTGCCATTCCCACTCGCGCGGCAGGCGTTTACCTGCCCATTTCGCGTACTCACGCGCGTCTTCAAGCGAAACCCAAGTCACAGGCTTGCTGGCCCATCCCTCGGGGTACGTGCCATTCTTCCAATCAAGTAGGAAATGCTGGTCGTCGTTGGGATAATAGTGCGTAGCGTCCAAGAACTCCTTGAACTGCGCATTGGTCACAGAATACTTGTCGATGTAAAAGGAATCAATGTGCATGAGATGCTCATGGAATCTGCGCGCCTGATCTTCCCATGGATACTGCACGTCGACGCCGATGTCGTTGTCGCCTTCAATCTCAACACCTTTCACTTTGAAGTCGAAGTCTCCGCCCGGAATCAGCACCATTCCAGGGGGCGGCGCCGTTGCCGGCGCAGTGGGTGCAGTTGCCACAATCTGCTGCGCTACCGGATGCCAGCCAGCGTCATACTGCGCAAGCGGAATCGCCGTCATCTGCTTCATCCTGGCCATAAATTGTTCTGTAGCGGCGTCCGGCGCTCCCTCCGTTGCGAGTACGGCGCCAAAGCCATGGGCCTCGATCGGAAATGAGAGTATGACTGTTCCGTCCTCGCGTTCTCCCGATAGCTCCACTCCATGATACAGATCGAAGTACCGTGTTCCTTCTTGCCAGGGAACGGATATCTGAGGCCCGTCCACGTTGTATTCGTTACGATTCACAATCGTCCAAACAGTCTTCCCGCCGAGGGGCCAGCGGCTGGCGTAGATACCGTAGAAGTGCATGGGATAAAGTGGTTCCCAATCCGGACTGACCAGAAAGGGCGCAATCTCGCGTTCGATCGTTGCCATGCGCCGCGTGGCTTCGGCATCGCGCGGCGTGATGCCATTCCAGATACCCCAGATGTTCTCCCAACTCTCCCAACCTTCGCCGTTGAAGAAGGCGTATTGCAGGTCGTCGTTCTTATTGCGATTCCATCGGTCCGAGATATTGACCATGTGACGTGGTTCTAGCCATTTGTAATGGTCCACCGAAGGAATGAATTGGAAGCGATATTGGCCCCAGGTCAAGACATTCCACGCCAGCCCTTCGTCGGCCGGTCCGACTTCGGGTTCGAACGCTAGAGGATGGCCAACCATGTCGGCGGCCTTCGAGAAGGCGTACGGTACACCATCCTGCGTGTCGCCGTTGACGCCATCCGCATCGATCTCCTTCATCAGTTTGGCGACGGCGTCTGGCCAGGGCTCGCCTGGATCGCGGGTGCCCTGATCCCACATCATCATGGGAAATAGCACACGAATATGATGGCGATGAAAGTCCGCAACCATCTGTTTAACGCCGGCGATACCCCCAGGCATGGAGCGGATCATGTCTTGCTGATTGCGGTTATCGATACCCATGTTGGGATAGGTTGGCCATATCAGAACTGCATCCACTCCTCCGTATCGCTTTTCCAGGTCAGCCACGTACCGGTCCACGGTGTATTTGCCGCTTACCGGATCGTACAGATAACGGTCATGGACCATGGTTTGCGGCTGGATGAAGCTCGATTGTGTCCATTGCAGGGCGGGAAGGCTATAGCGCGTGCCGTCGTATCCGATGCGAATCCTTCGCTCATCTCGCCAATGGCGGATGTCCCTGAGCCAGAGATCATGGATGTTCTCGAGGCACCCTTGTGGTCCAGCTGGGAATTCCATTACTTCATATCCCCACCGCGCCGTGAGGCATGGGGGTGGGTTGATCATACTTTCTTTCCACCATTCGCCGGGAGGCAGACCCAAATACCGCGTGTCCTGCGCGCACGCTGGAAGCACAATCGCCACAATCGCCGTCAGCAGTGCTGGAGCCAGATTGATTCGCCACTCGTAACAGAACCTCATTGTTGCCTCGTCATTCTTAATATCTTCCCTTGGTTTACCCAGCATTCTCGGGCGTTTTACTTGCCGGTGGTCTGGCCCGCGAAGTTAGTAAGAACCGGAAATGTACTCTCACTAAACTGCTCGAGCAAAGCCACTGTCTCATCACGCCAGGCCATGGATGCTTGTGAACCTGTTCCACGAAACGAAGTTGGCCGCTGCGACTGAGGCATACTGCACGCCTTCCATCGGATTTGTTCCAACCATTAAGCCGGTGGCTAGAGCGCCATTGAAGGCATCACCCGCCCCAGTTTTATTGATTGCCTTTGCTTGAATAGCCGGAGTAGAAGCACCAATACAATCGCGTATTCCCACGCAGCCGCCAGACGCGCCTTGTTTGAACACCAAGCCTTAATCGGCGCGTGTGAAGAGTCCATCCCTCTGTCTCCTTCCCGAGTGAGCGCAATTTTCGGTACAGCTCCGTGAGATCCGAATGTTCTACTGCTAGGCCCGTCTTGTCAGGCTCGGGATGTCGGACTTCAGCAGATTAAAAGCTTTCAAAGCGTCGAATGGAGTATATGACGGACTTCAAGAGCTGTCAATGCAATTTCCTGGATTTGAATGGGTAGGTTATAGTAGTCTTTTTTGAAAGCTTTTTATCGGAGCTATGCGCTGTCTGAAAAACGGCTCGCTATGACAACGTTATCGGCGCGTTATCACCAGATGACCTGCCCCTGTTCGACGATGCCGAGTGGAACTGACCTAATGGGATGGACCTGCCTCCGCTGTGGACCGGAGCCTTTCAATGGCGCACAACACTTTTGTATTAGGGCTGAGCGGTTTTGACGGCCCCGGACAGTACGCTGGCTGCCGTTGGCTCATCTACCTGAATCTGCCCGTCGCCTTTCACGTTGGTGAGGGTCTGAACGATCCCGCTCGGCCAGCGAATCTCGATGCTTTCGGCAACTGGGCAATCTCCCATCCCAAAATGCACCCGGGGATCGCTCGAGGAGAGGTAGCCGCCCGCGGTTGTCGCCGTAACCCATTGTGAACCGTGTGCCGTAGTCAGCTTGACGACTGCGCCGATGCCGTCCCGATTGCTCTTGTGCCCGGTAAGATGCAAGGTAATCCAATGGTTTGCGGTAGCCGTCTCGTTGAGCAGGATGTGGGCCGGGCCGCCGTTCGTGCTGACCACTGCATCGATGCGGCCGTCGTTGTTGATGTCGCCGATGGCCATTCCGCGGCCCACCCAAGCCTCTTGAAAGATGTCGCCTGAGATCGAAGAGACATCCACAAACTTCTTGCCGGTATTGCGCAACAGCATCATGGGCTCGCGATAGCGAAGCATCGGAGAAACCACCTGAATATTATCCATGTCGTGTCCCTGTGCGATGAGAAGGTCCTTCCAGCCGTCGTTGTCGTAATCCAAGAATCGTACGCTCCAGCCGGAGTAAAGCTGCGATGCGCTGCTCAAACCTTCCGCAAAGGATGCGTAGTCGAAGGTTCCATCGTGGTTGTTGTGGTAGAGCGCATAGATCTGTCTGGACAGATCGGTCACGACCAAATCCGGCCAGCCGTCGTTGTCATAATCGGCGAAGTCGACGCCCATACCGGCGTACGTCTGCCCGTCGGCATTTACAGCAACCTGAGACTCCAGACCGACTTCCTCGAAGGTTCCATCGGGCTTTTGATGGAAAAGGAACTCCGGCATTGAGTCGTTGGAGACGAAGAGATCCATGCGTCCCTCGCGGTCGTAGTCCCCCAGGGCTATGCCCAGCGCTTTCGCTGGCTTATCGAGCCCCAGCTTGTGCGATACCTCAGTGAAATGACCATCGCCGTCATTGTGATATACGAGCATAGTGATAGGCTGAAAGACATCGGGGTGGCAAATACCACGGTATCCCTCCCGATGTTCGCCGCACCACACATCTTCCCAATCCCAGGTGACATAGCGAGCCACTACCAGGTCGAGCAGGCCGTCATTGTCCAAATCTACCCACGCGGCAGAGCTGGACCATCCGCCGCCGGCGACTCCAGCCTTCTCAGTTACATCAGTGAAGGTGCAGTCGCCGTTATTGTGGTACAGCCGGTTGCCACCATAGCCCGTGACGAAAACATCCTCGTACCCGTCGTTGTCGTAATCAGCGACGGCAACGCCCATGTCATAGCCTGTCCCCTTAAGTCCAGATTTTTCAGTGATATCCTCAAAGGTCCCATCTGCCTTCTGGTGGTATAGGCGATTCCAGTACTCCGGTCCAGTCTTTTCCGGAATAAAGCCCTTGGGCGTCGGATCGGTATAAGGAGCGCCGTTGAGAAGGTAAATATCCAGCCGGCCATCGTTGTCGCAATCGAAAAGTGCCACGCCCGAACCCATGGTTTCGAGCAGGTACTTGCGCGAGGTGTGCAAGGCATAATGCTGAAAATGCACGCCAACTTTCTCCGTGACATCGACGAAACGCCCGGGAACCTCAGCTTGCGGCGCGGACGGGGCTGAAGACTGCGAGCCAGCCTCCGGCGGCTGCGCTGCCTCAACAACGATTGAAAGGATGATCAGGAAGAATGCTCTTAGTACCAGGACTGCGAGGCGCTTATGCACCGGCCTCATGGTTTGCTCTCCATCGTATTCGACTCCGGTGCCGCACGAACCGGGCACGGTTGACCGGCACATAAAGCACCGGTAATCCCCTTATCTTCGGTGAGAGTATAGATGCGATCAACAGCCGGCAGCTTAACTGTTTCTTTGGTGCCAGATGGCCAGTGAATCTCCGCAGTCCCGGCATCCGTTGCGTCGCCGAGACCGAAATGGAGACGCGGATCGTTCGTTGAGACGTAGCTTCCACCGCTAATCACATCCTGGCGCTGGCGAATGCCGTTGGCGGTCAAGAAAACGGTGGCACCGACTGCATCCCGGGGACTCCTGGGTCCGCCCACGAGTTTCAACTCTACCCAGTGATGATGGTCAGGGTTCACGTTCCTCAGCAACACGGGGGGTCCGTCAATCGGGCTGATGACCACGTCGATCTTGCCATCGTTGAACAAATCGCCAAACGCAGCGCCTCGCCCCGATGTGACAACTGCGAGTCCGGTCCCATTGACTGCCGGTACAACCTCGAATTTGCCATCGCGCAGGTTATGGAATAGCAGCGGCCGCTGCGCATAGGACGTGCCCCAATCCAGCCGGTCGGCCGCAGGATAGATATGGCCATTGATAAACATCAGATCCAGCCAGCCATCGTTGTCATAATCCAAGAACCCCGTTCCCCACGACAAAAAGGGAATCGATATTTTGCCGATGCCGGAAAACATGGCCACTTCGCTGTAATTGGCGCCGCCTTCATCGCGAAATAACAGCTTTGACTCGCTTGAAAAATCGCTGATGGCGAAGTCGAGCAGACCGTTGTTCATATAGTCGCCAACAGCGATGCCCATCGCTGCCACCTCTCGCCCGTCCTCATTCAGCCCAAACCCCGACCCATAGCTTGCGTCTTCGAACGTTCCGTCACCGCGATTTAGATACAGGTAGCTCAGCGTGGAGTCGTTGGCCACAAGCAGGTCGGGCTTCCCATCGCCGTTGATGTCCACAAACACGGGAGTGAGTCCGTAATAGCGATTCACATTGTCCGACACGCCAGCTTTCTCGCTGACGTCGGTGAACGTCCCATCCCCGTTGTTGTGAAAGAGGTGATCGGGCTCGCCGTCGAGGTTGCGTGGTCCGCACATCACAGGCTCTCCGCGAAACTCGCAGTAAGAATAGCCCGTGGCTTTGGTTTTCTCATACGGCAGGTTGTTGCGGTCGAAATGAACATAGCCGGAGACGAACAAATCCAGCCTTCCGTCCCCGTCGTAGTCGCCCCAGGTAGCTCCGCCCGACCAGTTGCCCAGCGTGACGCCCGCCTTCTCGGCCACGTCGGTAAACGTGCCGTCGTGGTTGTTGTGATAGAGACGGTTCTTGCCCCAGTTGGTCACGTAAATATCGGGCCAACCGTCGTTGTCGTAGTCGCCGATGGCCACGCCGAAGCCCCATCGGTCGTTGGTCACGCCGGCCTTTGCGGCTACATCCGTAAAGGTGCCGTCGTGATTATTGTGAAATAGGGCCGCATGGGGTGGGGTCATTTTGCCGTCCATCGCATCGAATGTCGACCCATTGACGAGGTAGATGTCCAGCCACCCGTCATTGTCGTAGTCGATCAAGCCCACTCCCGATCCATTCGTGTCGATGATCAGGCGTTTGTCTGCCGCGCCCATCACATGGGTCCAGCCAGAAAGACCCGCCGCCTTGGTCACATCCTGAAACACTACTGGGCCTTTATCCACGAAGCCGCCCGCAGTGATGGGCCGGTTATAAGCATCGTAGATGGGCCGCTCGCCAGATCCCGAATTGCTGCCCATGTTCGACACTTTCTTAGGCGCTTCCTGTGCTTCAAGAAGCGATGCCGGTGCGGCGAAAGCGAGCAGTGGGTAAATCAGCGCAGAACCAACAAGACAACCCAACTGCGGCAACAGGGTACCCCATCGCTTGAATTTATCTCGGAGATTCAGGCGCTGCTTTCGAACCTCTAAACGTCCATAATGCATTTCCACACCGTTGTTCCAACGCTGCCATGCTATTCGCCGGCTCATGGGTATCGAGCAACGCACTTCCACATTATGGAAACTGCTTCGGTTCACCATGACGTGACGCCCCATACCCCTTTTTTGACCTGCAACGGACCACCTCAATGGACAATATCCATGCGGAACGTCTTGTGAAGCGCTTTCTTGTGCACGGGAGCGCCAGGCGCACAGGATTTGCTGCCGCACAGTACGTCTGTGATGCCTATGCCTTCGGTGATGGTATAGATACGATCGACCGCCGGCACATTCACAGTCTCCTTTGCTCCCGAGGGCCAACGAATCTCCACTGTATCTATCCTGATTGCGTCTCCCAGGCCAAAATGAACACGCATGTCGTTCGAGGAGAGATAGCTGCCGCCGCTTAGAACATCGCCGCGCTGGCGGATGCCTCCCGCGGTGAGATAGACCGTAGCTCCGACCGCATCGCGAGGGCTTTTGGGCCCGCCAACGAGTTGCAGTTCGATCCAGTGGTTGTGATCGGGATTCACGTTGCGTAGCAGCACCGGAACGCCATCAAGATTGTTGATGACCACATCGATCTTTCCATCGTTGAACAAGTCTCCGAATGCGGCTCCGCGGCCTACGCACACGGTAGCCAGGCCTGTTCCTTCAACCGCCGGTACCAATTCAAATCGGCCATAGTGCAGGTTCCGGAACAGCAGGGGACGCTGCGCGTAGCTCATTCCCCAATCCTTGTGCTGATCCACCTGAGGATACACATGCCCGTTGACCACCAGCAGGTCCTTCCAACCATCGTTGTCGTAGTCGAGAAAACCATCTCCGAATCCAACAAAGGGCACCGTTGGCGGACCGAGGCCCGTACGGTTGCTGTAATCCTCAAAGTTGCCGCTGCCGTCGTTGTGGAAGACCACGTTGGAGTCGTCGGAGAAGACTGTGTTCACCAAGTCGATGTAACCGTTGTTCTCGTAATCTCCGGCCGCAATGCCCATGTTTGAAACCTCGCGGCCTTCGCCATTAAGTGCATAGCCGCTCATATAACTCTGGTCTTCAAAGGTCCCATCACCCTTGTTGATGTACAGATAATTCGGCGTGGAATCGTTCGCCACGACCAGGTCGGGTCTTCCATCCCCATTCACATCTACAAAGAGAACGCCAAGACCGTAGTAGCCATTTGGATCGTTGACGCCCGCCTTCTTGCTCACATCGGTAAACGTGCCGTCTCCGTTGTTGTGGAACAGGTGGTCTCCGGCACCCCGTAGGCCCCGGGGCCCGCACATGACATTTTGCCCACGGTACGTGCATACGGAGTCATTGACTGCCTTAGTACCTGCGAGTGGCGGATGCTGGAAGTCGTAGTATATGTATCCAGCCACGAAAAGATCCAACCGGCCGTCGCCGTCGTAGTCACCAAAGGTAGCCCCGGTATGATCGACGACGACGCTCCCTGAGCCTTCGTCCAACGCCACGCCTGCCTTCTCTGCCACATCGGTGAAGGTACCATCGTGGTTGTTATGGTAGAGGCGGTTCTTGCCGAGATTCGTGACGTAGAGATCGGGCCAGCCGTCGTTATCATAGTCGCCCACGGCGCAGCCCAGCCCCCAGCGGTCATTGGCAACTCCAGCCTTCTGCGTCACGTCGGTGAACGTGCCGTCGTGGTTGTTATGGAAAAGAGCCGCATGCGGCGGCGCGGTCTTACCTGACGACGCGTCAAAAGTCGATCCGTTCACGAAGTAGATGTCGAGCCAGCCGTCATTGTCGTAGTCGAGAAGACAGACGCCCGAGCCCTTGGCTTCGATAATGACGTGCTTCTCTGGAGTGCCGGTAATGTTGCGCCAGCTTGTCAGGCCGGCCTGAGCAGCCACATTCTGAAAGACAACTGTACCGGATTTCACATAACCGCCGGCCGTGATGGGGCGATGTTGGGCGTCGAAATTGGCCCCCTGCGCAACCCCGGTGGCCATCCCTTGTTGAACCTGCTGGGTCGCTAGCTGCTCGGCCAATGATTGAGTCAAACACAGACCTGGCATGAGATGAATTGCGATGAAGATACCGGACACCTGAACGCAAACTTGCAGCAATGAGGTTCTCCCCGGTCTCACATGTGTCGAAGCCGGTACTGGTGCTTGCAAAGGTTCCCCTCCAGCGGAATCTGACTGGATGCATCCCGAAGCCAAGCCCGCCAAAAGGCTTCTTCCTGAAGAGAGAACGGCCTTCTAAGCCTCTCTGCAAGCGCACGTTCACTTCGGTTCTGCACTTAATTCAAAGGGCCCTAAGATGCTAACTTCCGCCCTCCTCGGCGCGAAGTTCGAAGCCATGTGTTCGACCAATGCTCCCTTGCTTCCCTGATTCAGAAAGACGCGGAATCCGGCCGTACGCGAAGTGGTTCGTTCGAGGAGTACCGCGCCAAGTGAGTCTTCAGTTTGCCTGTGAGGGTAGCATTGCCTTGTTGTGTAGCGAGCTCTAGAGCTTGCTGTTCGATCTCCATCGCTTTGGCGAATCTTCCCTCCTCAGCATAGGCTGCGGACAATGTGTCGAGAATCGCCGGGTTTTTCCCGCCAGTGAGCTGATTGGCCCGATTGGCCAATGTAACAGCCTCGGCCCCATTGCGGATCGAGGAATCCGGGCAGGTTGCTAGCAGATATGCGGTCAGATTGAGCGTGAAGAGGCGATTGGGTTCCTCCTTCAGCGCCAGGTGTAACTGGGTCAGGGAATCGAAGAATTTTGCCTGCAAATAAAATGCGTAGCCAAGATTCTCGTGCCCTTCGGAAAACGTGGGCCGGAGCCGTACGGTATTCTGCCACGCATCGATTGCCTCGTTGAAACGGTTTTCTCTGGTCAGCAGGACTCCCAAATTGTAGTAGGCCTCAAAAAAGCTCCCATCGATTTGTATGGCCTTTTGGAAATATTGGATGGCTTCCTCTGATCTTCCCAACAATCCCAGGGCGATCCCCATTCCGTTATTCGCCCGGGCATCGTCTGGATCCACCTCAAGCGCTTTCTCCCACTTGGTCAGTGCAGACGCATTGTCCCCCTTTCCCAGCAAGTCCATCGCCTCGTCGATGAGCCGGTAAAGGTCAGACGCCGGCACATCTATGCTGTCGATCCCATTCGGCGAAATATTGACAAACTCGGGAATGTTGACAGCCCGATTTGCGGCGGTCGAATTATCAATATATATTGGCGGACTATCATTCCCCTTCGCGTCGATGTGCGTGAGAAACATCTGTGTATAAGGGGAACGGCTCTTGGAAGAGAAGACCAGCCAGCGTCCATTCGGCGAAAAGCTATGCCAGGAATTCATCAATGATGTGTTACAGAGCATGCGGCGTGCCACCCCCCCGGTGGCCGGAACGATGTAAAGTTTGCTGTCCGGCCGCATTAATTGCCCATTCCGGCACTGGACGAAGACTATCCAGCGGCCGTCGGGAGAAACCTTGGGAAAGTTGTTACTCATTCCGTTGTTGGATGCGCCTACGATCGCCTCTGCCTTGCCACCCCGTCCGCCATTGAACGGAACTCGGTAAAGGCTGTACTTGATTTGCACTTCGTTGGGGTCATTGGCCTGGAGCGGCAAAGTCTGCCCTTCAGAGTACGGATCTTTGGCCTCTGCGCGGGCAAACACCACATATTTTCCGTCAGGGCTCCAAACGCCATCCGTCTGAACATAGCGCGGATCATCGGCGCCCGGCAGCGGTTCCCTGCGGCCCGTAGCACGGCTATACCAGACAAGGATGCCGCGAGTAGGATAGAAAACCTGGAGGAAACGATAGTCCTTGAAGTTCGTTACAAAATAGGAGCTTGGGATACTCTCATCCTGTCCTGCAAAGGTAGTCAGAACATACTGGCCGTCTGGCGACACCTGTGACATAAAGCCGACACGCGACTGCCCGACGCGTAAGTCTGCGTTCCACGACACTATATCCTTGCTGCGGATCGACATATGTTGCTGTACAGGAACGATTGCATACAAGCCCTTGTCGTTGCCGGGCCCGTCGACATCCATACCCATCGTCTTACCGTCTGCGGAGAATGAGTGGCAGTTGGCGCATGTATGCATGTCGTGTATTACAACCCGACTTTCAGGCTTCGCAATGTCTCGAATCCGCCAATCAATGAGATAAAGCATGGATGGGGACAATGGCTGAACGATCCCTTTCCTCCCTTCCGCCGGCATCAATGGAACATCGCGATAAAAGATCTGCCCGTCCACCGGATCCCTAGACGTGGATATAGTAACGCGACCTTTGGAGACCGCGCGGTCTGCGGCATCGACGCCAGCGATGGTCACCATCGCGCGGTACACCAACGAGTGCCGCTTGACAAGTGCCCAGGTTTCCGCATTCGGCTTCCACGTGTGTGCGCTGGCCTGTTCCGCGGTCAGGGAAGGAAGTTCATTCGTGCTGGAAATGCATCGTGGGTCGATCTCCCCAATCTGCATGGGGTCGCCGTGGGAGCGCAGCCGGAGCGGTTTTGTACCATCTGCAAAGGAAATGTCAATCCGCCAGGTTGACACTGAAGCGTCTCCATCGTGCCAAATAAAGGTCGGCGGCGTGATTTCAGGCGGGAAAATGGAGCCGTCTTCCGGATAATCTATCGTGACCGACGCGCGTGTGCGGTCCTGTAGGACCACATGTTCGCTTCGAACCTGCCAAGAAAATTTGGAAATTGCCAAAACCTGTGCAGCGCTTACACGATACCTGTGTACTGACAGATTCAAAGACAATATCGAAATAAAGAGGAGGAATGGCACCAGAAAATGAGCGCCAGATTTGTTCAGACGACCTGTGCTGTGACCGACCAATTCTCAGTTAACTCCGTCTAAGAGTCTGGTTTTCGCGACTTCTTAGTACCGAAACGATTTGTCCACGTTAAATCCGTTGCTTTCATCAGCAGAATCCGACCGTCTTTTTCAGAGGTCCCGCTCTTTCCGAAGACTAACAGTTCATCTTACTTGACCAATGTTAAGACCGATCAATTGGCTATTCCCCGCTATCCAGGCCGCTACTCGTCCATCACCAAAACGACGGAGACTGAAATGCCTTTTATTGCGGAGCCAAAGATTCAGATAATCGTGGAACACTTGGCATAATGCCCAAACTAGCCATGACTTATTCCTTTTCGATCCACACTCGTATGTCACCGCCAGTCTGGCCGGCATCGCTGAATGGAACCAGAATTACCGGTTTCGCCGCTGGAGACTCAAGCGCTGAGCATGTGTAAGCCTGGTTGCCAACCCAACCCCTCGGGAGAATATCGTCGACTGGCTGCAGTATCATTGGTTGGTCAGGCTTGAGTGTCACCTGTCCCGCGTCGTCCAATTCACTCAGAAAGCCGTCAATTGCCAGCACTTGAGGTCCATGCTTAATTGCTCGGTAGTTCGGGAAGTTCCCGTATTTTTCAAAGAACTCCCGATATGGTGTGG
>Ga0187884_10001050_pt1 | contig 25918 bp, 24 predicted proteins | sample June2016WEW_20_4_FD_132983 | JGI IMG/M metagenome (GOLD analysis project Ga0187884, IMG submission 132983) | Peatland microbial communities from SPRUCE experiment site at the Marcell Experimental Forest, Minnesota, USA - June2016WEW_20_40 | ecosystem: Environmental > Terrestrial > Soil >...
GCGGAACCCCCGGATCTTCACTTGGTGGTCAGCGCGACCGAGGAACTCGATGTTTCCATCCGGCAGATAGCGGGCCAGGTCGCCGGTCTTGTACAGTCGTGCTCCCGGCTCGGCGCTGAACGGATCTGGAACGAACTTCTCGGCGGTCAACTCAGGCCGGTTCAGGTAGCCTCGTGCCACGCCCACCCCGCCGATGTGCAGCTCACCGCGAACACCGATCGGCAGGAGACGAAGTGCGTTGTCCACAACATACGTGCGCGTGTTCGGTATCGGTCGTCCGATGGGAATCGCAGAACGATCGATGCCCCCTTCGCACAACCAATATGTCGAATCGATAGTCGCTTCAGTCGGTCCGTACACGTTGAAGAGCTTGGCCTTGGAGCGGTGTTGGAACCCCATGACCACTTGGGGCGCCAAGACTTCGCCCCCACACATGACGGCACGCAAGGCAAGTGCATCACCGAAAACCGGCTCCTCGATGAGGGGGCGCAGGAGCGACGGAACGCAGTGGAGAATGGAGATCCGTTCTTCACAAATCATCTGCGCCAGGTAGCGGCAATCCCGATGACCGTGAGCTTCCGCAATGACCAGCGTTCCTCCTACTAGCAGAATCGGGAAGAGTTCACGTCCAGCAGCATCAAAGGTGATCGGAGTCTTCAGAAGACAGCGGTCTTCGGCTGACAACTCGAGCGTCTCGGTTATCCAGTGGACGGCATTGCTCAGTCCACCATGTTCGACTGTGACCCCCTTCGGCTGTCCCGTTGAGCCCGAGGTGTAGATCACATAGGCAGCGTTCTTGGTGGTTACCGTGCTGACCGGATTCTGTTCACTCATCGGAGCGATGGCGTCCCAGCCCGAGTCCAGGCACACGAGGTGCACCCCACGCGCGGGCATGCGCTCCGCCAGATGCCGTTGCGTCAGCAGCACTGGCGCGCGCGTATCTTCCAGCAGGAAGGCCAGGCGCTCCATCGGATACGCCGGGTCCAACGGCACATACGCTCCGCCGGCCTTGAGAATGCCAAGCAGCCCGACCACCATCTCCAGGCAGCGCTCCATGCAAATGGCCACCGGCACTTCGGGCCCCACACCCAGGGTTTGCAGGTAATGGGCCAGGTGATTCGCACGGGCGTTGAGTTGAGCGTAGGTCAGTTGCTGCGCGTCGAACACGAGGGCGACCGTGGCGGGCGTACGCTCCGCTTGCTGCTCGAACAGTTGGTGCAGACACTTGTCTCTGGGATACTCGGTCTCGGTATCGTTGAATGCGATCAAAAGTTGCTGTCGCTCGGCGTCGCTCAGAATCTGCCGGTCAGACTCGGCGAGCATGTCCTTCAATGCGGTCAGCCTGGCATCGGGTTGTGTAACGACATGGCGAAGAAGTGCTTCGAAGTGTCGTGCGAGTCGCGCGATCGTCGCCGCATCAAAGAGTGCGGTATTGTATCGTACGGAGATCGAGAGCGATCTTGCCGCCTCAATGGCCAACAATACCAGATCGAGGGTCGCCGCCCGACGTTCCAAGGGCAGGGACTCCAGCACAAGTCCCCCCGGATTCATGCGGAGCCCTGTTTCGCCCAGCACGAACGCCGGTCCTCCCTGTTCTGCGAGCCCGTGTGGCTTGTCCAAGACGAACATGACCTGGCAGATGGGCGAACGGCTGAGATCGCGGGTGGGCCGAAGTTGTTCGACCAAGCGCAGGGTAGGGTAATCCTGATGTTCGAGAGCGGCCAGGACCGTCTGACGCACTTGGCCTAGATGTGCCTGGAAGGTTGGATTCCCAGAAAGATTCGCTCGTAGGAAAACCGGATTGGTGAAGAGGCCCACGATCCCTTCAAACTCGGCCCGGCTCCGGCCAACCATGGGCGAAGCCACCAAGAGGTCTTCCTGATCGGTGTGATAGTGAAGCATCACTTGGAAGGCCGCCAGAAGGACCATATACAGAGTCGCCCCCTGGGTCTTCGCCAGCGCTTTGATCTGTGCGCTCAGTTCGTCGTCCAGACTGAAGTCGTGCGAGGCTCCGCAATACGTCTGCATCGGCGGTCGTGGCCGATCGGTCGGAAGATCGAGTACAGGCAACTGCCCGCCCAGTTGTTTCTGCCAGTACGCCCAGAGCCGCTCACCTTCCGGGCTCGCCAGCATCTCGGCCTGCCAACGAACGTAGTCCGTGTACTGCAAATCAAGAGGAGGGAGAGTCGCTCGCACGCCCGCTCGTTCCGCAGGGTACAGCACGCCGAGCTCAGTCAGCAGCACAGCGAGGGACCAGAAATCGATCACGATGTGATGCACGACCAGCAACAGGATGTGTTCGCGCGTCGAGCAAGAGAACAGACTCGCCCGCAATAGGGGCCCTCGTTCCAGATCGAAGGGGCGATACGCGTCCTCGACCAAGCGGGTCTTCAGCTCATCGCTGCACCAGGCCGAAGCATCCGTCTCCTCGAAGTGAACCTTCAGGTGTTTGTGGACCTGCTGAACGGGTTTGCCGGAGTGCGCGGAGAACGTGGTCCGCAGGGAAGGATGGCGATCGATGAGGGCCTGGAACGCACGTCGCAGGGAGGGAATGTCAACGTCGGAGCAGATGCGCGCAGCGAAACTGACATTGTAAACCATGCTCTCCGGTGCGAGCTGGTGCAGGAACCATATCCCCTGCTGATTGTAGGAGAGCGGATAGTGAGCCGGGGCGGCGCTCGCCTTCTTCCGCAGAAGTGTTGCCAGGAGGGAACGCCTCTCTGCCGGTGAGAGATCGGCAACTCTCTGGGATGCGTTGCTCATTCATTCGCTTCTTCTATGGCCAACATATCGGTGAGCAATGAATGCACTTGCTCGTCCGAAAGCTTATCAAGGTCTTCCGGCAGGGGGTCATTGATACCGGCGATGGGCATCGATAGGACGGCAGCCTCCGCTGTGAGTTGCTCAAGGATCTGCGTTGCCGCCTCGGCGACGCTGAAGCCCTGGAGAAATTTCACTATCGGCACGTTCACGCCTAAATCGAACGCTATCCGATTCTTCAACGCGACAGCCATCAAGGAATCCAGTCCCAGATTGCTCAGGGGCTGCTGGACGTCGAGCTGGGATGCGGGAAGCCCGAGTACGCGAGCCACTTGCTCACTCAGGTAGGACTGCAGTAACCGCGGGCGCTCCATTGGTTCCGCGGCAAGGAGGGTATCCCGCTTTTCTCCCGGATGCCCCGCTTGCAATGGGTTGGCGGCTTCCGCACGCGCAAGTTGAGAGACCAGCGGTGGGTCAGTGCCCGCTGGATGGAACTGGAGATACTGTGCCCAGTTGACGGGAACCACGGCAACCTGGGTCGAGCCTAGCCGGAGCAGTCGTTCCAGCACTTTCAGCGCTAGCTCCGGTGCGAGGCTCCCAATTCCCACGAGCGCGAGGTGCTTGGCGAGGCGCCTCCCCCCAGGTGTATCCGCAAAGCCCAGCCCGGCCCACGCTCCCCAGTTGATGCTCAAGGCCGGTCGGCCTTGGGCTCTTCGGTGATGCGCCAGCGCATCGAGGAAGGCGTTGGCAGCCGCATAGTTCCCCTGACCAGGCTGGCCCAGGAGGGAACCTGCGGAAGAGAAGAATACGAAGAGGTCCAAGGGAGCGTCTTCAAGCAGGCGATGCAGCAGCCAGGCACCCACCATCTTGGGCCGCAAAACCGCATTGAGTGCGGCGGTATCAAGCTGCGACAGCAGTCCGTCCTGCAGCACTCCCGCCGCATGCACGACACCGCGGATCGGCGGCCAACCCTCAGCGCGAAACTCGTCCAGAAACGCGCTCAACTGTCCTTCATCCGCCACATCCACCGCGGCCAGATGCACGCTCGCTCCCAAGCCTTCCAGCTCTCGAATGGCAGCGATTTGATGAGCGCAGCGGCTTCCTGTTTCTACCGAGGTCCAGCTCGAGCGTGGTGGGAGCCTCGTGCGCCCCAAAAGGATCAACCGCCGAGCCCCCTGCCCCACCATCCAACGGGCGACCAAGAGGCCGAGTTCTCCCAGCCCTCCGGTGATCAGATAGCTGCCATCAGGCCGCCACCGGAATGGAGGTCCCTGCATGGCAGAGTGGCGCTTGCGCACCAGACGGGCCACGTATCGCCGCCCTTGACGAAACGCCAACTGATCCTCTCCATCCGGACGGGAGATTTCCTCCCGCAACTGATGCGTGGCAACGTCATCGAGCGGGACCCTGGGTTCCAGGTCGATCAGTCCTCCCCAGAGCGTCGCGTGCTCCTGAGCAATAACGCGACCCAATCCCCACAGAGGCGCCTGAGCTACGGCCAAGTGTAAGGGCTCTTCTTCTGCCGCTTGAGCTCCGCGCGTGACCAGCCACAAGCGCGGGAGGTCTCGCCATTGTGCCTGAGCCAGCTCCTGGACCAACGTGAGGACACTGCCGCAGCCCAGAGTTTGAACTGCCTCCACAGAAGCCACGGTGGTCTCCTCCGGAAGACGAATATCGAGACTCCACAGATGGACAATCCCATGGCAGAGGGTCTGATCAGATACCAGAGCCTCGAAGAGCTGTCGTAAATCCTCCGGCCGGTCTGGACGGATACGGAAATGCTCACCGTCCGTGTGCTCGTACGATTCGCCACGAGCGACCAGAATGCCCCTTTCTCCCTGTGCGCTTAGCAGTGCTGCCAGCGCTTCTCCGACCCCACTGCTGTCGGTGAAAATCAGCCAGCTTCGCGGGCTGGCTGGCAAGGAAGATTCCGAGACTCGTTGTACTGCCCGACGCTCCTTGAGTTGCCACTGGATCTCATAGAGCCAGTCGTCCAGATTCTCCTCAACTGCGCGTTGTAAATCGTCGCCTAGCAGAACCCAGGGCGACCCATCGGGGAGCGGACCCGCCGAAAGGACGCCGGCCGCAGGCCCCTCTGCTGCGGTCGCCAGCCAACAACGTTCTCGCTGCCACGGGTAGAACGGGAGTGGAACGCAGCGTCCTCCGGCCGGATAGGTCCGGCTCCAGTCCACCGGGCACCCCAGAGCGTAAAGCGCGCCCAGCGATCCCAGCATGACCGTGTGGTCTTCTTCCTCACGCCGCGCGGAAGGGAGCACGGCACCCTCTAGGCCGAAGTGATGCATCCCTTGTTGAATGGCGCTGAGAAGAATGGGGTGCGGGCTGATTTCCAGGAAGATGTCATGTCCATCTTCCAGCAACCGCTGAACCGCAGTCGAAAAGAGCACAGGCTCTCTCAGGTTCCTCCCCCAATAGAGGGCCTCAAGCTCCAGCCCGTTGCTGACCATGCCGGTCACGCTCGAGTAGATGGGCACGGATGCGGATCGAGGCTCCAGCCCTTCCAACGCCAGCAACAAGTCAGCCCGCAAGGGATCCATCTGGGGGCTGTGGGAGGCAAAGTCGACTTTCACCGCACGGCAGAAGATGTCTTGACGCTGCAATTGATCAAGGATCGCATCCAGCGTTGCCGGATCACCTGACAACACAGTCGAGGTAGGGCTATTGTTGACCGCGATGGACACGCGATCTTGGCAGCCGACCAGAACGCGGCGAGCCTCCTCCATGGAGAGCTCCACAGCCGCCATCGCCCCTTGCCCAATGGTGGGCTTGACCAAACGGCTGCGATGGCAAATAACCCGTACTGCATCTTCCAGGCTCAGTGCGCCAGCGACGTGAGCTGCCGCCACCTCTCCCATGCTGTGGCCCACCACGGCTTGTGGCTCGATGCCCCAGGAACGCCACAGGGCTGCCAAGGCCACCTGCACCGCAAAGAGGGCCGGCTGGATGATAGCGATTTCGTTCAACCGGGACTGTGCTGCATCGGTGGCAGCGAGCTCTGCCAGCAAAGACCAATCTCCGTACGGCTGCATCGCCCGGTCACAGCGTTCCACGACCTCCCGAAATACAGCGTCCTGCTCCAAGAGCGTTCGCCCCATGCCAAGCCATTGAGACCCTTGCCCCGGAAACACAAAAACCAGCTTTCGCGGGCGACCTGAAACCTTGCGACCGGCAGACAGGCCGGGACGAACCTCTCCTCGCAAGAACGCCTCCAGGCCGTCGGCCAGTTGCGCCGGCGAATTGCCTGTCACGGCGAGACGGTAGTCGTGGTGACTGCGCCGCACACTGGCCGTGTAACAGAGGTCGTGCAGCGACACCCTGGACTCCGGGATTGCCAGAAAGTCTCGGTACGCTCGAGCCAGAGACTGCAGGGCTTCCGAGCTGTGTGCCGACAGTGGGAGCAGGTACGCAGATTGGGTCTGGCGGATTTCGCGACTTTCCATTCCGCATTCTGCATTGTGCATCTCTGCATTCGACCGGGGAGCCTCTTCCAGGACCACATGAGCATTGGCTCCACCAAAACCGAATGAGCTCACCCCGGCCAATGCCGGACCCGACTCCGCAGGCCACGGACCCAGCGTTGTCTGCACTCGGAGCCGGAGCTCGTCGAAAGGAATCTGCGGGTTGGGTTCCTGAAAGTGCAGGCTCGGTGGGATCTCCTGATGCTTGAGCGCCAGCGCCACCTTGATCAATCCAGCGACGCCGGCCGCGGCCTCCGTGTGACCGATGTTCGTCTTGACCGAACCCAGGGCGCAGGGGTGCCCGGGGAGACGGTCGAGGGCAAGCACCGCACCCAGGGCTTTCGCTTCCATCGGATCGCCTAAGAAGGTGCCGGTGCCGTGCGCCTCGACGTACTGAACGTCGCCCGGTGAAACTGCGGCTCGCCGATAGGCTTCTCGCAGGACCGCCTGCTGGGCCAGCGGATTCGGAGCCATGAGTCCGTTGCTGCGTCCGTCCTGATTCACTGCGCTGCCACGAATGACGGCATAGATCGGATCACCGTCGGCCAACGCTCTCGAGAGGGGCTTCAGAACGACGAGACCCGCACCCTCACTGCGAACGTAGCCGTTGGCCCGGGCATCAAAGGCTTTGCAGCGCCCGTCCGGAGCCATGGCCCCCGCTTTGGTGAAACCGATCGTCACCGCCGGCGAGAGGATCAGGTTCACGCCCCCGGCCAGAGCCAGCGTCGACTCTCCGGCTCGCAGGCTGCAACAGGCCAGGTGGATGGCCACGAGCGATGAGGAACAGGCAGTGTCGATTGCCATACTCGGCCCCCGGAAATCAAACACGTAGGAGATACGGTTGGCCGCAATGCTCAGGGCATTGCCGGTGCCCGCATAGGCGTCGATACGACAGAAATCACTCAACTGCCTGCGACCGTAATCGTTGTTCGAAATGCCGACAAACACACCGGTGTCGGTGCCGACTAGGCGCTCCCGCACCTGTCCGCCATCTTCCAATGCTTCCCACGTGAGCTCCAGGAGGAGGCGCTGCTGGGGATCCATGCGTGCAGCTTCCCGCGGCGAGATACCAAAGAAACGGGGATCGAACTGATCCACCTGATCGAGGAAGCCGCCCCACCGAGTGTTTATCTTGCCCGGGATCGCCGGGTTTGGATCGAAAAAGACTTCAAGGTTGAAGCGCTCCGCTGGAACTTCGCTGATGGCATCGACTCCGTCGCGCAGCAACTGCCAGAAAGCTTGCGGGTTGTTGGCGCCGGGAAATCGACAGCCGATGCCGATGATGGCGATCGGTTCAGGTTGTGCCTGCTGATCGTCGCCAACCGCGGTGGCTGACGGCGCTACATCGGGTGACTCTGCCAAATACCGAGCAAGAGTCTCGATGGTGGGGTACTCATATGCCAGATCAGGAGACAGTTGGCGTCCAAGCCACTCTGCGAGTTCACCGGAGAGGCTGACCAACTCCGCTGAGCCCATCCCGTAGCTGGCGAAGGGCTCCCGGACATCTATCTCGTAAGACTCGATCTCCAACAACTCGGAAAGCCGTGCGATCAGCCAGGATTGGATGACTTCTGCGGTCCGAGAATCCACTTGAAAACTTTCCTCTTCGTCACCGATGGACAGATTCGCATCAGTGCTTGGACACTTCCCCACATCGCGCACTGCTCACAGCCTATCGAACGTGCCATTCAAGAAGCTGACCTGGCACGCACCACGCTGAAGCTTGCCGCTGGGAGTCTTGGGAAGGCTGCCGGCCCTGAGTAGCACCACTGCGTGCACTCGTACGTCATGCACTTCCGCCACCGCTCGCCGAATGGCCCGACCCACCGCCTCGACATCCAACCACAGACGCCCCTTCGGATGAGGGCGCGCGTCCTCATCCTGCTGGCAGCGACTCGCCGCTTTGTGGCGGCGTTCCACCTCGGCTGCGAGTATCAGACGTTCGTCGTCGGCAACATCGACCGAAAACGCCGCGCAACAACCTGACCGTATTGCGGGATGGCTCTGTTCCACCGTCAATTCAATGTCGTGGGGGTAAAGGTTGCGACCGCCGATGATGATCAAATCCTTCAAGCGACCGGTGACAAACAGCTCGCCATCTTTCAAGAATCCCAAATCCCCGGTGCGGAGAAACGGTCCTTCGCCGGTATTCAAGTGGGCCCGGAAAGTGCGCTCTGTTTCTTCAGGTCGGTTCCAATAACCCTGAGCAACGCTCGGGCCTGACACCCAGATTTCGCCCACTACTCCTGGTGCGCAAGGGGTCAACGATTCGGGATGGACAATGACGATCTTGGTATCGGGCATGGCGCGGCCACATCCCACCAGCGTCCGCACATTCGGTTGCTGCTCGGAGGCCTCGACGATGCGGTTCTGCGCCAGCGCTTGCGCCTGGGTCGCGCAGACGATGGGCTCATCCTTCACCAGCCCGCCTGACACCATCAGAGTGGCTTCGGCGAGTCCATAACACGGATAGAAGAAGCTTGGGCGGAAACCACAGGATGCAAAGGCCGCAGCGAACCGTTTCATGGTGTCCGCGCGGACTGGCTCCGCGCCGGTGAATGCCACGTACCAACTGCTGAGGTCGAGCGTCTCGCGTTGCTCTGGAGTAATTCTGCGAGCGCACAGCTCATAAGCGGAATTGGGGCCGCCACTGACGGTGCCTTTGTAGCGCGAAATAGCCCGAAGCCACCGCACCGGCTGCTGAAGAAAGGATTGGGGTGGCATCAGGAGACACGGACGCCCTATACACATCGGTCCGATGATTCCGTTGGTAAGTCCCATATCATGGAAGGCCGGGAGCCAGCTCACGGACACGCCACTGTCTGGTGTGAGATCGAAAGCGTGGTTGATGTGGGCCGAATTATGGAGGAGGTTCCCGTGACTGACCATCACACCCCGCGGCGCCGAAGTAGAGCCTGAAGTGTATTGGAGCAACGCTAGCGTGTCGCTGCTCACGGCAGGATCTTCCCATTCCGTCTCCAGCCTGCCGGTAATCTTGTCGGTGGCTAGCCAGCGCATTGTCTGTAGCTCCGGAGCCTGCGAGAACAGACCCTCAACCTTGGAGAGGATCGATGACGTGGTGAGCGCCAGCGCCGGTTGCGCATCGTTTGTGATGGCCCGCAGCCTGGGGAGAGTCCGCTGTTGCTGGGCCGGATTGGGCGGGGGCAGAGGGACAGGAATCACCCCGGCGTATAAGCAACCAAAAAAGGCGGCGATGAACTCGAGACCTGTTGGATAGAGCAACAAGGCGTGCTCTCCCCTTGCTCTGTAGCTTTGGAGCAGCGCACCGATGCTCCGGGCCTGGCAGTCCAGCGCCGCATAGGTCAGATGGTCCCCTTCTACTTCTCCATCGAGCAGATAGGTATAGGCCCGCTGCTCAGGCTGCTGAAGCGCTCGCCACCGAAGGACTTCGACGAGCGAGGAAAACTCGACAATTGGACGACCAGCGCCTCTATTCATCTGTGTCGCCTATCCTCGTCCCCGCAGAGCAATGGTTAGAACGGTCCGTGCCCTGGATGGTCGCGGGCCGTACAGGCACAATCCGGCTTTCCGCAGGGTCGGTAGGTTTCGGTGATGGACCCGCGTGGCATGTCGCCGGTCGCGGCCAGTTGCTCCAGCAAGGCCGCCCGCCTGCCCTCCAGTTGCTCGATGGTGTCCGCCATATCCCCACAGCTCTCCCGGATAGTTTTGATACTATCAACAGAACGGCGCGAACGGCAAGCATCCGCCCAGTTTCCCCACGTGTTCACGCGCAAGGTGGGCGGCAAGACCCAGACCTGCGCGCGTGCGCCGGGAACTCCACCAAGAACGGGTTCACGTCGGTGATCTGACCCGTCGCGGCATCCAAAATGAAGATGCCGAGGCCTCGGTTGCATGCCTCCTCTGCGGCGAAGGCTGCACAAACGGAATCAGAAGGACCCACTCTTCTCGTAAGTCGTTCCACGTCACTTTTGTACGATAGGAGGCCGCAGACTGGCAGACCGGACAACTACGCGCGTAGAACTACGTGTACGGTCTTACGCCATCACGGCGCGGGGAATTTGCAGGGTGCACCATGCCCCAGGGGGCGCATCAGAACCGGCGCAGTGGCCTCGCCGCGAGTCGAAAGCCTCGACCTCAAGCAGCATCGCCAACGAATGAACCGCTCGAACCGCGACCGCGAATGGGACGACTGCGTCGCGTGAGGGTCTACGCGCGCGAATCGGCTTCCCGCACGCCCAGCACAGTGCGGACCAGCTGGGTTGCCGAGGAGACGTTCATCTTGGAGAACACCATGCGGCGGTGCCCTTCGACGGTGCGGACACTGACGTTCATCGCCACCGCGATCTCCTTGGACGTCTTGCCGGCAACGAGCAGCTCCGCGACTTCGCGCTCGCGTGGCGTGAGGTGCGCGAGTCGATTCATCACGACGGCGCGTTCGGTGGTCACCGCGCGTGCCTGGCGATCGCTGTCGATCGCCGCGCGGACGCGCTCCAGCAACACCTTGGGCGGCGCCGGCTTTTGCAGGAAATCGGCGGCGCCAGCTTTTAGCGCGCGCACCGAGCTCGACACATCGCCGTGGCCGGTCAGGACAATGATGGGAAGCGTCGTCTTGCGCCGTCGCAGTTCATCCTGCACGTCCAGGCCACTGCCGTGTCGCAAGCGAACGTCCAGCACCAGGCACCCCGGGCGTTCCGGGTCGTAGGCGGCGAGGAATTCTTCACCCGAAGCGTACGTCTCGACCGCGAGTCCCGCCGACTCCAGCAGGGCGCGCAATGACTTGCGCACGCCGACGTTGTCGTCGACCACAAAGACGGTCGCTTCGGCGGTCATGTGGCACGCTTCTTCCGCGCCGTCCTGGGCGGCGGCAGCAGGGGCAGCATGAAGCGGATGGTGGTCCCGCGGGCCCCGTCGGCGCGGCGCTTCACCCAGATTCGGCCCCGATGCGCCTCGAGGATGGAGCGGCTGATCGCCAGACCCATTCCCAGACCGTCTGGCTTGGTGGTGAAAAAAGGATCGAACATGTGCTCCATGGCTGCGGCGGAGACCCCGGTGCCTGTGTCGCGCACGGCCACTTCCGCCATGCCCTTCGCTGCCCACACCTGGAGCTGGATTTCTTGGCGGTCGCCTGGTGCTTCCCGAATGGCATCGATGGCGTTCTGGATGAGATTCACAAGGACCTGTTCAATCTCGATGCGATCGGCGCGCACCGGAATTGGTCGCGGCGCCAGATCCAGTTGGAGCGTGATCTCCCGCTGCACGATCTCGCGCTCCAGCAACCGGGCAACGTTCCGAACGAGTCCATTCAGGTTAGTCGCCTCCAAATGGGACCCTCGCTTCTGAGCGAACTCCCGCAAGTGATGCACGATGTCGCCGGCGCTGAGCGCCTCGGCGGCGGCATGCTCCAGCAGCGCGAGCAGTTTGCGGGACGCGGCCTTGCCCGACCGCACGTACGTGACACATGCCGCCACGTCGTTGGCGATGGCCGTGAGCGGCTGATTGATCCCGTGCGATAACTCGGCGACCAATTCGCCCATCGTGCTCAGGCGCAGCACGTGCGCCAGTTCAGCCTGATGCTGGCGTGTCTCCTCCTCGGCTTGCTTGCGGTTCGTCAAATCGGTGAGAATCAGACACACGGCCTCGAGGTCTTCCGTCCGCACACGATTCGCGGCCAGGGTGACCTGAACGCTCGTGCCGTCGGCTGCACACAGGGTCGCTTCAGCGCGCTGCGCTCCGGTGCGGCCGTGCTCCAGGAGCGCACGAACCGCCGGCTGATCGGTCGGGCGGATGCACGCATAGATGGACGCGCCTACCAGGTGCTCCAGCGCGGTCCCGAGCATCGCCGCCAAGCAGCGGTTGGCGTATAAGATGGTGCCATCGGTGCTCACCGTCGCCGCACCCTCTTCCATCTGTTCTACCAGCACGCGATACGGATGGTCGGCCCCCTGGAGCGTGAACACTTGGTCCCCGTGCCGGGTACGGACGACAAACGCGTCCACCGCGCCGCCCCGAATCGCGCGCAGGGTTTCTTCGGCCTCGGCGAGACGCGCGCGCAGCTCCCGCACGCTCGGTCGCCGTGGGCGGGGCGCGGTGTCTTTGGCGCTCATCGGCGTTCGACATCCACTGCGAAAAGCGGCATGGCTACTTTCTTCTGCGCAGATCCAATCCGAGCAGCACACGCTCTGTGTTCGACAGGTCTCCCACCAGCGTGCGCAACGGCAGTGGGAGCTTTCTCACCAGTGTCGGGACCGCCACGATTTGCTCGCCTTGGGCGAGCCTCGGGTGTTGGTACACGTCGATCACCTCCAAGTCGTAGCGACCACGCAGGTACTCCTCGCAGATCGCCTTGATGTTGGTGATGGCGCGGGTGGATTTAGGCGTCATACCGACGACGTACAAGCGCAGCACGTACCGTGCGGCGGCCGGTTTCGACAGGACGGCCTCGAACTCCGCCCGGGTACTGCGGCGTCGCATGCTGTCGCCTCCCTCACTGGCGCGCGCGCAGTTGCAGGCCCACCAGTACGCGTTCGGTGTTCGACAGATCCCCGATGATCTTGCTCAGCGGCGGCGGCAGTCTTCGCACCAGGGTGGGGATCGCCACGATCTGATCGCCGCGCGCGAGTTGCGGGTTCTTCACCAGATCAATGACCTCGATGTGATACTTGCCTGCAAGGTGGCTCTCACACAGCTGCTTGAGATTGGCGAACGCTGCCAGCGACCGGGGCGTCTGCCCCGCGACATAGAGCCGTAGATCCCATCGTTCCGCGCTCCTCGCCGAGCGCCGTCCGCTCCGCGGCGCGCTGGTGGACACTCTTCTCCTGGGCATGCTCATTGGCGCCCCCCCTTTGCGTGCACTCTCGGTGCGCGGCGCACCGCGGGGGCCTTGTCGGCCTTGCGCTGGCGCGTCATCTCGGCGCGATCCAGCTGCGTCCGTTGCTCCCGCTGCTGCAACTCGGCGACGCTGTCCTGCACCCCCTCGGCCTCGCGCTTGTACTCTGCCCGCAGGACTGCAATCTGCGCCTCGAGCGCCGCGCGTTTGCGCTCGAGGTCGCGTTGTTTCCGTCCCACCTCTTGCTGCCGTGCCGCGCCCTCGTCGCGCTCGTGGGCGGCCTGCGCCAGACGGGCCGACCCGGTAAGTACCCCGCCTGGTCCGAGGTCGACGTCGACCAGCTCGATCCCGTGATCGGTGAGCAGCACCTCGCGGATCTGGTTGGAGTGCGCCATGCCGCGCGACTTGAGGATGTAGAGCCCGCGGTTGCGCTCGCCGTTCAGCTCGAGGTCGCGCAGCAGCAACCAAGTATCCATCAACGAGGAGATGCCGACGGGGGTGTGCTCCAGAGCACCGTCGGCCGATGTCAGGCTGGTGCAAAGGGTGGTGATCTGGCGCAGCTTCAGGGCATCTACCAGCCGCATCAACATCGACTTGGCGGCGGTGACCTCACCGACGGACACGAAGTTGGTGATCGGGTCGATCACCACCACATGTGGGCGGAATGTGTCGATCATCTTGTCCATCGTCGCCAAGTGCTGCTCGAGGCCGAGCGTGGGACGCGACGCATGGAACTGCAATCGCCCTTTGTCCAGCCACGGCTGCAGGTTCAGGCCAATCGAGCGCATGTTGCGTGTAATCTGGTCCATCGATTCTTCGAAGGCGAAATACAGGCCGCGCTCGCCGCGGCGGCAGGCAGCATCGGCGAAGTATGCCGCGAGGCTGGTCTTCCCGGTGCCAGCCGTGCCGGAGACCAGCACGGTGCTGCCGCGGAAATATCCCCGGCCACCGAGCATGGTGTCGAGCCGGGCGATCCCGGTCGAGATCCGTTCGGTGGAAGCCGGATGCTGCAAGCCCAGCGAGGTGATCGGCAACACGAGAAATCCGCGCTCGTTGATCAGGAAGGGATATTCGTTGGTGCCGTGTACCGAGCCGCGGTACTTGACGATGCGCAGCCGCCGCGTGGAGACCTGGTCGGCCACCCGGTGGTCGAGCCGCACGACACAGTCCGAGACATACTCTTCCAGATCGTGACGGGTGAGCGTGCCGCTCCCCTGTTCGGCCGTCATGATCACCGTCACGCCCTTGTCTTTCAGCCAGCGGAACAGGCGCCGCAGTTCGGCGCGCAGGACCAGCATGTTGGGCAGGGCCGCGAAGAGCGACTCCACGGCGTCCAGCACGACGCGCTTGGCCCCGATAGAATCGATGGCATGGCCGAGCCGAATGAAGAGCCCCTCGAGATCGTACTCGCCGGTTTCCTCGATCTCGCTGCGTTCGACGTGCACGTAGTCGATGTACAACTGCTTGCGACGGATCAGCGCTGGAAGATCGAACCCGAGCGAGGCGACATTCTTCGCCAGCTCATCGGCGGTCTCTTCGAACGCCATGAACACGCCCGGTTCATGGTAGTCGGTCGCGCCGCGGACCAGGAACTCCAGTGCCAACAGGGTTTTGCCGCTACCGGCGGCGCCACACACCAGCGTCGGCCGCCCCCGAGGCAAGCCGCCACCAGTGATTTCATCGAGCCCCTGAATTCCCGTCGGGCACTTCGGCAGACCGCGTATGGCCGATCGTGGGGTGTGCTGTGTCTTGGCCAATTATCAGAGCCCTCCACCTTCACTTGCTTATACTTTCTTTGGCATTTTTTCAAAAGGAAGATCTGGGCGACCGGTGAACACTCCACCCTCCGCAGGGCTCCGGAGGACGGGTGACGAAAAATGTCCAACCTGCCAGCCGACGCAGCTTTATGGTGAGGCGTCTTTGTTCTGAGGCTCAAACCCGTGCGCGATGGCTTTGACGAAGGTCAACAAGCCGATCGGGGCTCACAAGACTACGCGCGTAGAACTACGCGGGTGGTACTACGAGCTTACGGCGTTGCATCGGCTCGTGTACAAACAAGCACGAGCACGGTGGCAATAGAGAACCTTGCTCGGCATGTTGCGCCCGAGGAATGCAAGCCCGTGCGCGACGCCTGGATTTTCACAACTTGCACGAAAGGGAGATCAACGATGGCCAGTGGCAAGACGGATGAGCTGAAGGGGCGCGTGAAGGAAGCCGCGGGGGCCCTGACGGGCGACGAGAAACTAAAGCGCGAGGGTCGGGTCGAACAGGCTGTCGGAAAGGTCAAGCAGAAGGCGGAGAAGGTGATTGATAAGATCAAGGATGCAGTAGGGTGAGCGTCGGCCCCGGGTGCTATCCGCGAGAGGTGAAAGATGAACGCAATCAAGGTTCTGGCAATCGCGCTGATCGCGGCCGGCATCCTGGGGCTGGTGTACGGTGGCTTTAGCTACACCAAGCAGACCCACGAGGCCAAGCTGGGTTCGCTCGAGCTGTCGGTGAAGGACAAGGAGACGGTCAACGTCCCGGTCTGGGCTGGTGTGGGGGCGATCGTGGTTGGCGGGCTCCTCCTTCTTGTGCCCAAGAAGAACTAGCTCCTGCCCCTTGCAGAACCGGGTTGGGTCGCTGCGGACTTTCTCAAGCCCGACAGGCTCCTAGTTCTTGTGATTGCAGCAACGAGCCCGCGCTCGGCCTCTTCCTTGGCGATATCCGCGGACCGTCATTCGATGCGAATCTTCTGCCCGGCGAAGTTACGCGGTCCTTCGAAACGTGCGAGGCCGGGCGGCGCGCCGAGCTTTACGAAGAAATTGGTTTCGGGGGCGAACATGCGGATGATCGGATCGATCAGCCAGTTGACGGTCGGGCGCAGTGCGAAGCGCACGACGTCGATCTTCCCGCCGCGGCGACGGATGCTGCTCTGATCCTGGCGCAGAAGCTCCAGGTCGAAAACGCGGGGCTTCGGCGTGGGGACGACCGTCCGGAAGACGAGGCGGCCATCGACGGCGTTCTGCTCGAAGTTCTTGATCACGATGAAGATCAACGGACCCCAGTACGTGCCAGGGGGCAGCTCGACGTGCTCGTCGTATGTCTGGCGCTTGTCGCCGAGACCCGAGAATCCCGTGATGCGCCCGCCGGCCACTTCAATCGTGATGTCGACGGTGGCAACGGCTTTGGCGTTACGAATGACCGAGCGGCCACGGAGCGTTTGGAGCGTCTCCCCGATTCGTGCCTCGACCCGGTCTTCGTCGCTGGAGCCGTCGCCGAATCGGGCGATGCGCACGGCCTCCAGAATGTCGCCACGACGGCGCTGACGATACTCGACGAAGCCGATGGTTGATTTGCCGTCGGGAGAGAAGATCGACGTCATCCCGGCGACATCGCCCTCGATCCATGCGAGCCGGATGGGGTCTCCCGCATCGCGGGCCGCCGCAGGGTGTGCAGCCAGCGTTGCGACAGTTGCGAGGACGAAGAGTAGTGGCTTCAGGCTCACTGCCGCACGCGTCCCTGCAGAATCGTATTCTCGATCGTCGGTATCAGGTCCTGGATGATCGAGTCCTCGTAGCGTCCCGAAGTCGGGTTGATCAGATCGGGTACCTGCGATTCCGGGACGCGGTGGTTGACGTAGAACGACCCCTTGCGGCCACCGGCACCGGGCAGGACGGCGACGAACATGTTCTGGACCTGATTCGCGAGAATCAGTAAATCGAACAGAGTGCCGAGCTGCTCAAAGTCCTCCGGCGCCTGTCCATAGCCGCCGAGGATGTAGACGATCGGGAAGCTGCGATTGGTGTGAAAGTATGCCGGGGGTCGATAGATGAGCACCGGCTGGGTTGCCGTCTCCGTCGTCTGGCGCAGGCCGTCTTGATTGGCATCGCCGCCATCGAGGAACCCACGCGGGTTGGCCAGCAGCGTGAAGCTCCCAAACACATCGTCGCGCAGGATGTGTGCCGGTTCGGAATCCATCGCCAGATACTGCCGCGAGGGATCCGGATGGTGCAGGAAGGGATTGCCGAACGCGATGACAAGGTCCTTGATCATCGACAGCCGCGTGTCGCGTCCGGGGTAGGGCTCTTGGTGATCGAAGGTGAAATCATCGCCGACATTGAGCGGAATGACCGCCTGCGGTTTCACCTCGAGATTGTCGTTCACCATGTCCCGCAGGAGTTGCCGCATATCGACGGGGCCACCGAGGGCGGCGATCGTACCGAACAGGTCGGCGTGCTTCGTACCGATGTTCATTGCGCCGTATGCGCCCATAGAGACGCCCGTGAGCGCACGGAACTGCCGGCGCGCTTGCAACGAGTCCGGTGTCGGGGTCTGCGTGGGACCAGAGGTGTTGGTAGGAGCGCCGGAGGGGAGCGGCGCATTCGTCGGCGTCGGAGTGAAGTTGGTTCGGGTGCTGGTGGGTATGCTCGGGCCGCTACCGCCGTGCCCGCCGCACGCGGCGAACACGACCATCGCGAGAAGAAGAAACCGCAGAGATAACGATTGGGATTCACCGCGTCGCTTCATCGGCAACACCTCCGGACCCACCTCGCTGAAGCGGGTGGCATCGCCAAATGCGGTCTCTTGGAGGCATTCATGTTGTCTTCCAAAACGCTGGGTTTCTCGCGCACTACAGGGATCGGTTCGTCGCCCGGCGCGACTTCGCGGCTACGGGATCTGGAACGTCAATGCTTCCTTGGGACCGAGGGGTTCGTGATTGTTTCCGGCAAGCATCACGACCAACGTGTGCTGTCCACTCGAGAGGCCATGAAAGCTCAGCTTGGGTGTCGTGGTTGCGATGACCGGCCCGTTGTCCAGCTGGTAGTGCAAGTGGCCCTCGCCCTTCTTGGCTTGCCCGTGCGTCTTGTCTGGATCGATGAGCTTCACGCCGCTAACGGTCACTTGAACCGTGGCAGTTTTCGCTTCGGCCTTTTTTGCGGCATCGAGGAGAGTCGCCTTGAGGGTCGGGGTTTGCGCTGCCTGGGCGATAAGGGGCGACGAAACAAGTACACCTAGCACGCCAGCAATGGCGACGGCGCGCCGAGCACAGGCTCGCGTACGGTTGGGCTTAGTCGTTAACATATGCATTCCTCCTGCTGGTTGGCGCCCGGGTGCCGGATTCGTGCCAGAACTCGAGCGGGCCGTTGCCCTTTCACCATCTCCCCGTTGCGTCCGCCCAGCAACGTTCGTTTGGCTGCTGGATTTGTACAAGGGCAGGGCACCTGCCGTAAGCTCGGACTACTACGCGCGTGGTTCTACGCGCATAGTCTTTGCTCTCACACTGCTGGCGGGGCTCGGCAGGCTTGTCACGCGCATCATGGCGGAGTGGCGAGCGACCCTTCCGGATCGACACCGATCACCTGATAGCGTCAAGGAGCGGACGGATCGGATTCTCGGCGCGACGATCGTCGCCCGTCATGCGGGCGAGATGATCAACGAGATCACCCTGGCGATGGTCGCGGGGATCGGTCTGCGCACCCTTGCCCGCGTCATCCACGCGTATCCGACCCAGGCCGAAGCGATCAGGAAAGCGGCGGACGCCTACAACCGCACGCGTCTGACGCCGGCGATCCAGTCGCTGCTGCGGCGCTGGCTGGCGTGGTGAAACCCTGTCGCCCCCGGTTCGAGCCGTTGTGCTGCGCTCAATGGCGGAGAGCGAGAAAAAGGACGACGAGAGCGACCACGAGGAGTACGACGCGCGCAACGGTCATCATCTGCGTTCTGCCGACAGGCCTACCGCCCCGCGGTCGAACGCCGATGACCGCAACGAGGGCGATCAGGACGCCGATGATCAATGCTGTGGGCCCCATGGATGTCTCTCTACACGCCGGACGGCGAGATAGCTATGCACGTTACACGCACTCCAGCGCATCGTTCGGAGGCGAGTTCACCGTCGACGAGAATGCGTAGGCCTCCATCTTCTCGCTCGGCAGCGGCACAGCGACGCGCGGAGTTCATCTGATTGCGTTGGCGGAGCAGGGAATCGAACCCTCCGGCGACCTTGCGGGCGCCCACGCGGTCTTGAAGTGCGGCCTCAGCTGGCATTCCGTTGCCCCCAGTGTTGCCCCACCTCTCGAAGCCGACGGCCCAAGCACCACGGAACAGCTTGCGGCGTCTGGCTCCATCAGGCAACGTTTTCACAGCGATAGACACCTCGGTTGACGGACACGTAACGCATGACGAATGACGAAACCGACTTCTGTTCCCTCTTAGCTGAAGCTGCGGCGGCGCGAGAACGGGCTGGCAGTGACCTTGAGCGCTTGGCGCAGGAGGTTGACAGCGAGAAGCTCTTCGCTGCGCTGTTTGCTCATCTCGCTTTGTCGCCTGCTGGAACGGCCAACGAAATCACACACAGCGCGGTTCCGTTGAAGCTCGAACTTCTGGCGTTCCATCTGTTTCCCTTCTTCGGGAAGCGCCGAGGTTGTGATGTAAATGCCCTGCATGTAGCGCGAGGGCTGACCGCGCTGGACGGGCTATTTGACTCGACGCAGCGGGCAAACTTATTCGAAAAAGTGCACCGCAGTCGTACATCCGATCCGAGCACGCGCGAGCTTGACGATCTCGTGTGGTTTGTCCGTTTGCAGACGCAGGTGGTGCGTGGCTCTGCATACCCCGAGCAGATTGCAAAAGAGATTAGCGAGACCCTGGGACGGTTCGACAGGTGGTTTGACACTCGCATTGGCATCTCCGCAACGCGAGCGGTCGCGGCGCTGCTCGTCATCGTAGCGACAGCAGAAGCGCGAGCCACATCCTGGATTCCGGACCTCCGCGAATGCGGTAATTCCTTCATGTAACACTTCGAGGCCGCACGTCGGAATGAGAACCGGGCCCCTACTGAGGAGGAGCGGGTTTTGGTCTCGATGTTTAGAAGTGCAAGTGACGCATCGGCCTTCGGTTGCAGCGCGCGGCTTGCGGAGCTAGCCGCCCATCTCCCGGTGGGACGAGAGTCCACAAATCTCGATCCGCCACTGACGGAACGCGAATGGGACGCGCTTTGCGCGCTCATTGGATGCTCGCCCGAAGTCCGTGCTGGAATGGCGGATCCAATTGAGATGAGACGGTGGCCACTGTTTGTCTTGACCAAGAAGGAGGTGCTCCGCGGTGTAGTCGGGCACGCTTTCGATGAGTTGCGGGTTGCTTTTGAGTCGCTTGCGTCCCAAGACCCGGAAGTGTTTGGCCGGTACAAGGACCGGAGGGGAGAGTGGCACCACGCACAAGTAGTCAGCGGCCTCAAGCGCGTCTTTCCATCGGATATCGTCTTCGAGTCGCTCACGTACCCAGATCCTGACAAGCCCGCGGGCCACACTGCCGAACTCGACGCGGCAGTATGGTGGGACCCATTTCTCATTCTGGTCGAAGCAAAGTCGGGGCAGTTCAGGCTTGAATCGCAGTTGGGCGACGTCGGCCGGTTGAGGACCGACCTTAGCAACAATGTTGCCGATGCCTTCAGACAGGCGCGGCGCGCCGCTCGGTACGTTCAGTCGATCGACGAGGCGCGGTTCGTCGAGAAGGGGAGCGGCCGCAGAATGTTGATCAAGAGGCGTGATGTTCGGCGGACGTTTTTGATCACGGTGTCGCTGAGGCACCTGGCCAACGTCGCGACCTACCTTGCATGTGCGCGGCCCCTAAAGCTCTTCACCGGAACAGAATATCCGTGGGCTGTCTCACTCGCGGACCTTGAAAACATTGTCGAATACAGTGAGGGTCCGGACATTTTCCTGCACTACATCGAGCGACGCCTAGCGATACAGCAAGAGCCCACAGAAGTCATAGGGGACGAGCTTCATTTGTTCGGCGCATATCTCAAGACGCGACTTCCGGAATCCATGTTCGTTGAGGAGCAAGGACAACGCTTCACCCATGTACAGTTCGCGGACTCTCACCTGATGTTCGACGAGGCCATGGAATATCGTCGCGGAGAACGGCCGACTGCTCCAGAGATTAGCCTGGCAGTCCCTCCCAGCGTATCTGCCATTCTTGCAGAGTTGCGAAGAGGCGAAAAGGATCCGCAGGCCCGGTGGATCGCTCACTGCCTGCTCTCGTTCGGCGATGAGCATCTCGCGGCTCTCCACCATATTTTCGTCACCGCGCGAGAACGCCGGCCCAGCGCCGGAAGATTCGGGCGTGCAGTGTACTCGGTCAACAACTGTGTTATCTGCGCCGTGACAACCACCGATCACCCGCCTCACGTTCTGCGCGATCAGGCCAAGTATGTCGCTGTCATCGAAAAATATCGCCGCAAAGCCGATCTCGTGGCATGCTTCGCCATCGACTTACGCGAGTCGAAAGCGCCCTTTCAAACGGCCCTGTGGGTTGAGGGCAAATGGCAATACGACCCCCCGCTGGATCGATTAGTTCAAGAGGAATCGGCAGGCCGGTTGACATGACGTCTCAAATTATCGAGCAGCCGAGTTGTAATTCGCCACACCGATGACAGCAGTCACCCGGCCCGGCGTCGGTGGGTGATGCCGCGCGCGGTTTCCTCCAGCCACGGGCGCCCTGTCGGCGCTTTAACCCTCCACGCCCAGGTCGCGAAACTGGTTCAGGATCAGCTCGCCCACGATCAGGTCACGCGCCAGCCGGTGCGCGCGCTCCACCGACACCACGCGCACGCCGCTTGAAGGAATCCGCGCGAGCAGGTCGGAAGAGCCGAAGAGCCTCTCTCGCAGTCGGTCCTCGACGGCCGCGACCGGTTTTTCGGGTCGCCTAGTTCGCGCACGATCTCCGCTTGGCGATTCCACTCGACCGTGCGTAACTGGCAAAGGTCGTCATGGCGTCGTCGTGGCTGAGGCTCTGGCTCTATGCTTTGAATTGCTCGGGCGTCGTGCCTTGAGCCCATACGCGCATCGGGGTAAAGTAAGGAATCCTTACTTACGGATGAGGAGAGAATTCAATGCTCGCCAAGGTCACCGCCAAGAACCAACTGACGCTGCCCAAGAGCGTGACCGCCGCCGTCGGCGCGGCCGAATACTTCGAGGTCGAGGCACGGGAGGGTCGGATCATCCTCACCCCCGTACGCATCCAGCGCGCCGACGCCGTGCGCGCGAAGCTCGCCGACCTCGGGCTGGACGAGCAAGACATCGCCGACGCCGTCGCGTGGGCCCGGCGGCCGGCTCGGAAGACGGCGGCGCCGGCACGAAAATGAGCCGCGCGCCCCGCGTGGTGCTCGACACCAACCTCGTGCTCTCGACACTGGTGTTCACGCACGGCCGCCTCGCGGCCTTACGCCACGCCTGGCGCGACGCGCGCTGCCGGCCGCTCGTGTCCCAGGCCACGGTGGCCGAGCTCATCCGCGCGCTCACCTACCCGAAGTTCAAGCTCTCTCCCGAGGAGCAACGGGAGTTGCTCGCCGATTACCTTCCCCACTGCGTCACCGTGCGCATGCCGGCGAAACCGCCCAAGACCCCGGCGTGCCGCGATCCGTTTGACGTGCCGTTCCTGCAACTCGCGATCGCCGGCAAGGCCGATTATCTCGTCACCGGCGACGGGGATCTGCTCAGCCTTGCGAGGAAGTTTTCCTGCCCGATCATCACCGCCGGCCAATTCCTGACCAAGCTGGAGAACGGTTGACCCCATAGCGGTCCCGCCGAACGAACGCCGGCCGCAGGCCCTAGCGAATCCTGAACGGGAAGATGAAGGTGAAGCCTCCCGGCGGGGGCGGCGGGGCGTAGACAACCGGCGGGGGCGCATAATAGACGTCCGGCGCCGGCGCATAGATGACCCTGGGGCGATGCCTGCGGCTTTGACGATACTGCCGCTGCTGGTGCGCCCGCCGGTCATGATGCTCGTGTTCGTCGGCTCGCGCCGGCCGCACGACCACAGCGGCGCTGACGATTGCAAGCGCCATCGCCAGCGTGCCGATCTTGACGCGCCAATCCCTGGTGAACGTGGTCGAGTTTTCCATAGTGACTTCTCTATTCCTGGAGCGACGTCCTGTAATCGGACGAATGATGCTGTTTGGTCGGACGCGGCCTTCTCATTTCTTGTGCCTGTGCTCTGCAGCGCTTGTGCGGCTTCGGAATACGACATCGGCAGTCTTCTTTTGTGCGTCCGACATACTGTCGTAGAGAGCTTGGAAGGCCGGAACCAACTTACGGATTTCGTCGGCATGCGCATCGATCACCGCCGCGTAGGATTTGAGCTCGTCGACGGCGCTCCTCGATTTTGCGCTCTGAGCTGCCTCCTTGCGATGATCTGCCATCGCCTTCGCGTTCTCGCGCATCACCTGGGCGAAATTGTTCCATAGGGTCTCCTGAGCCGCCGTGATGTGGAGGCTGCTGTGCAGCGCTTTGATGCGCGCCTCGACAGGGTCGGCCGGAGCGGGTTTGGTTTTCGCCGCAGCCTGGGCGAGGTCGCCCGAGACCGAGAGGAAAGGGCTAGCGGAAACGATGGTAGCGAACAGCGTCGCCATTGCAACTCTGCGTGCAACCGGATGCGTAATCAGAAACATGATCTCCTCCCTCTGTCTGGCTGCGGTCACGGAAACCGGAGCCGTTCTTCAACTATTCAACGTGTTCATTTGGCGTGGCGCGAAGACTCGTTGGGTACGCTCTCCATGTGAAGATTCGCTTCCATCGCCTACGTCAGAAATGACGCCGACCGCAGGTCCCAGGCGATCACTGCGGCGCTAGCACCGGAGTGTCGGTGCGTGTTTCACCGGCTGTTGCGTGACTCTTCGTCGTCGCCCGCGCCAGCTTCTTGGTCGGTTTCCGGCGGCGTGTCGTTTCAATCTTGACCTTCGCCACGCCTTTCTTCGACATCCCGATCTGTCGGGCGGCGGCGAGAGAGAGATCAATCTTCCGCCCCTTCGCATACGGACCACGGTCGTTGATCGTGACCTTCACCGATTTTCCGGTCTCCAGGTTGGTGACCACAGCCTTGCTGCCCAGGGGCAATGTCGGATGTGCCGCGGTCAGCTTCTTCTGATCGAATGTTTCTCCGTTAGCGGTCTCTTTCCCGTCTTGCGCTGGCCCGTACCAGGAGGCGTTTCCGACCTCCTTTACCTTCGGCCCCTCAGTGTTGGGCACTTCCTCTTTCACCTGGGGCGCCACCACGGGCGGCGGAGGAGTCTCCCTCCGGCCGATCGGCAGCGCGCAGCCCGGCAACAGCAATGCAAGCATTGCTCCTCCGATTCCAAACACGACAAGCAACTGACGAGGATGTTTCATCTGAGTTCCCTCTCGTTACTCGGGTGCCGACCCGGTTTATCCGGGGCCGCGCGCTTCCTCCACCAAGGCCAGCAGGCGGACGTTGATGGCAGTCCTCACTGCTCTCCCAAGACTTCCCTCCCTACGGACCCACTTCAGTGAAGCCCGTGACATCCATCGTCGTGACGAACCGACCGTCGGAGCGCTGGGGCAAGGGAGGGGTTTGGAAGGTAAACGGTGCGCTGGCGTGCGGGGCGACGTCGGCAGCAAACGTGAACGGCAGCGTCCTACCTGGGCTGTCGTCGGTGCCGGGATGACGCTCGTTATTCCACAGCCACGTTTGTAGGAGCAGCAACTTAACTCCACGAACAGTGGCAGACGACTTGTTGACGATGGTGCCTGAGACCGAGCCCTCCCGGACGGTCAGGCCGTTGATGACAATCGTTTGAGCGGCCTCAGAGGACGACACGATTGGCGCCATAGCGGTAGCGCCATGCAGCGGCAGGCTGAGAATGCCCAGCAGCGCGCCGAAGATCCAGATCCGTGTGACCATGATCAATTCTCCTTCCTTGTGCCGCGCCGGAGCACCTGCTCAGGCAGCGACACGCTGCGCCGACCGTCTCCCGGTCGGGCGGCTTCGAGCTTTTTCTACTCTCTACTGACAAGCGGTACCCAGGTTGCGCCATTCGCCGTCCTCGCAGCGGAAGGTGATACCGGACTTGCAAATGGTTGACGCCGTCGCGACCGTGGCGCCGTTGTACATGCAGGTGCGCCCAACCGGCGCCATACCCACCGCGGGCTCGCCGCCCCCCGTGCAAGCGACCGCGAGGCCCACCCACGCTCCCTCATCACACCGGTACTGGGTGCCCGATTGGCAGCTGGCTGACCCGGGGGAATACGACTTGCCATTGAACGCGCAGTCCTTGGCGCCGACCGGAGGCTTCTCGGTGCAGGCGATTGCCAACCCCTTCCACTGCCCATCATTACACCGGTACTGAGTGCCAGACTGGCAGACCGTCGAGCCGTCTGAATACGTCGTCCCCTTGTACGTGCAGTTGCGAACGCCAAACGCCGGTCCCGCAATCAACACCGCGCCCAGGGCGAGAAGTACCACTTTCCTCTCAATCATAGTGTTCTCCTTTTCTGTCCACGTGACAGAGCGGCTGCATGAGCCGCTCGCAGAAACCACTCGGTTGCGGTCCACCGTGGCTGCCGTGGCCATGTCCCCTTGTACAAGACCAGGGCAGGCGCCGTAAGCTCGGACTACTACGCGCGTGGTTCTACGCGCATAGTCTTACGCTCTGACGCTGCCGGCGGAGATCGGCCATCTTCGAGAGAAGCACACAGTCGGTCTTTTCGTCATTCCCGCAATCCTCAAGCGGGAATCCACCCCCCGCCCCTCGCCTACATGCCCGCTTAGAGATTGCGGGCATGACGGTTTGGAACGAGCGGTTCATTGGGCGGCGGCGCGACTTCCCTGCCGCGGCGACTCCGCCAGCGGTGAGCGGGCCTGGAAGCGGACCGGCGACCGCCGGTCCGCGACGTTTAGAGACCCGACCTAGTCTACACTCGCTCCCGCTGCACTCGACGCAAGCCGACACAAGCGACGCCGGCGAGCAGCGCCAACCCTGATCCGATGCTAGGCCGAAAAGTCGTAGGGGCGGAAAGAAGTTTCAAAAACCCGGCAGGTGGGTCCTGAGGGCCTTGACAATTAGGTTAGGACAAGCTAGTAGGCTTGCCCATGA
>Ga0187884_10001061_pt1 | contig 25728 bp, 27 predicted proteins | sample June2016WEW_20_4_FD_132983 | JGI IMG/M metagenome (GOLD analysis project Ga0187884, IMG submission 132983) | Peatland microbial communities from SPRUCE experiment site at the Marcell Experimental Forest, Minnesota, USA - June2016WEW_20_40 | ecosystem: Environmental > Terrestrial > Soil >...
ATAGATAGAGCGTGCTGAACGGCGCCGTTGGATACGGAGAGTTGAGCACGAAGGCGCGCGCCATGCGCCACGAGCTCGCGAGCGTCAGCCGGTCGGCCTCCGACCAGCCGGCGGTCGCGAACGCGGCGCGCAGCTGCTGTAGGGTGCCCGCGAGTACGAGATTGACCGGATCGCCCGGCAAGCCGTCGCCGGTGATCGTGTAGCGCGGCACGTGCTTGCGCTGGAGGATTTTGAGGCTGATGAGGACGACGCGCGGAAGAATGACATACGCCGCGGCGCCGTAAGTCACGGCGACCGCCAGGATCCACGGCAATTTATTGTCGGCGATCCGGAAGACGACAAAGACGATCAGCCAAACGCTGAAGGTGCCCAGCACCAGCACGAGCAGGCGCTGCAAAAACCGTTTCAGCAATCTCACCATGCGGCCAGCATAGCAAAACGGCCGGACATCGCTCCACCGTCGGCGCTACGCCGCGCAATAGCAGGACTAGCGCGGCATCAGCACCCAATAATCGAGGTCGAGCAGGATCGCCGGATCGTAATCCTCGCCGGGCTTGAACGGAAAATCCTCGCAGGGACGGTCGCGCGTGGCAATGGTGCGCAGCCGCAAGGCGCCGACGTCGGCTCGTCCCGGCAACTCGGATTTTCCCAACACTTCCGACCAGGCGAAAACGGTGCCGCCGGCGAACAGCGGCGCGACATGGCGGCCGCCATTGATGGCGGCAACGTGGAAGGCGTTGGCGAGCCCGTTGAAGGACAGCGCACGGGCAAGCGAAATCACGTGGCCGCCGTAAATCAGCCGCTTGCCGAAGCGGCCTTGTTTGGCGCCGAACAGATCGAAATGGATGCGTGCCGTGTTCTGGTACAGCCTGGTCGCGATCTGGTGCTCGGCCTCTTCGACAGTGACGCCATCGACGTGATCGATGCGCTCGCCGACCTCGTAGTCGTCGTAACGATAGGGACTGCCTGAAAGCGCGGTGTCGTACGCCGACAATTCGATCGGCGGGCAGGCTTCGCCCAAAACCTTGGGATCGAGCACGGTCGGCAGCCGCGGCACGTGATCGCCGGGCGCCGGCGCCGCTTCGTCGCGTTTGCGCACCATCACCCAGCGGACGTATTCGAGCACCGGCGTGCCGTCCTGCTTGTACCCGGTGGTGCGCACGTAGACGATGCCGGTCTTGCGGCTCGAATTTTCCTTCAGTCCGATGACCTCGGACAGCGCGCTGAGCGTATCGCCGGGAAAAACCGGGCTGCGGAAATAACAACCGGCATAGCCGAGATTGGCGACCGCGTTGAGCGAGACATCGGGCACCGTCTTGCCGAAGACGATGTGGAACACGAGCAAATCGTCGACCGGCGCGCGCGGATAGCCGATCGCCTTGGCGAACGCATCGGACGACTGCACGGCGAAGCGCGGCCCGAACAGGCCGTTGTAGAGCGCGACATCGCCGGTCGTGACCGTGCGCGGGGTGGCGTGACGGATCACCTGGCCGATGCGGAAATCCTCAAAGCAATTGCCGGGACTGGTCTTCGACATTTGATAAATCCTTTGGTCAACCCGGCGCACGGTGCGCGTTCATAGCCGAACGTAGGGGACGCGAAAAGCGGCGGATTTCCTCATCGCGCGGCATCCTTTCCGAAATCTGTCGGGCCCGGCGTCAGGGTTTTCCCGCAACATTCGCGATCACGCAGCCGTGAGGGCGCGGCTGAAACCTGCCGGCGAAGCCACCGTATCTCGATGCGATGGCGCGATCGTGCGCGTCTCGCCGGCGGGTCCGCCGGCCGATCTCGATCACAAATCCAAAGATGGAGCCCCCTCATGTCTAAGCGTTTGGCTTTGCTTGCCGCCGCCGCGGTTCTCGCCTTCACCGCCGGTGCGGTTGCACCCGTCTCCGCCGCGATGGCGGAGAAGACGGTGACGGTCGGCGGTGCACCGATGTATCCGTCGAAGAACATCATCCAGAATGCGGTGAATTCGAAGGACCACACGACGCTGGTCGCCGCGGTGAAGGCCGCCGGTCTCGTCGATACATTGTCAGGGCCCGGGCCGTTCACCGTGTTCGCGCCGACCAACGAAGCCTTCGCCAAGCTGCCGCCCGGTACGGTCGACAACCTGCTCAAGCCGGAAAACAAGGGCACATTGACCAAGGTGCTGACCTATCACGTCGTCCCCGGCCGCATGACCGCGCTTAATCTGATGAAGGCGGTCAAGGACGGGGAAGGCGAAGCCAGGCTCAAGACCGTTGCCGGCGAGACCATCACGGTCAAGCAGGCCGGACCCGGCAAGCTCACCATCACCGACGCCAAGGGTGACGTCGCGATGGTGACCATTGCCGACGTTCTCCAGTCGAACGGGGTGATCCACGTCATCGACACGGTGCTGCTGCCGTAAGTGAAACGACGAAGCTTCCGACCCTTACCCTCCCCTGGAGGGGGAGGGTCGGCGAGCGAAGCGAGCCGGGGTGGTGAATGGTGCGTAAAGTTTCCACCCCACCCCGACGCCTCGCGAGTGCTCGGCATCGACCCGCCCCCTCCGGGGGCGGGTAACAAGGCTGACGACAATGTGACGCGCGCGTGCGCAAACATTTTGCTAGAGGTCCGCGCGTACGGACCGATGCCATGACGATCGAAGCTGCAGCGAGCAATTCCTTGTTAGCCGATACCGCGGCCGGGCCGGTGATTCACCCGCGCTGGGTGCGCGTCACCCACTGGATCAACGCGCTCGCCATGCTGCTGCTGATCGGCTCGGGCTGGCAGATCTACGACGCCGCGCCGCTGTTCGGGTTCGAATTTTCCCATCACATCGCGCTCGGCGAATGGCTTGGCGGCGCGCTGCTCTGGCATTTCGCGGCGATGTGGCTGCTGGTGATCAACGGCCTGGTCTATGTCGCGCTCGGTATTTTGACCGGCCGCTTCCGCCGCAAGCTCTTTCCGATCCGGCCGCGCGAAGTTGTCGGCGACTTCGTTGCGGCGTTGCGCGGCCGCCTCGCCCATGACGATCTGGCGGTCTACAACGCGGTGCAGAAGCTTCTCTATCTGGGGATCCTGCTCACCGGATTCGTCATCGTGCTATCGGGCTTGTCGATCTGGAAGCCCGTGCAGTTTCAACATTTGACCAGCTTCTTCGGCGGCTACAACACCGCGCGTTATGTGCACTTCGCCGCCATGACGGCCATCGTCGCGTTCCTGGTCGTGCACGTGACGCTCGCCGTTCTGGTGCCGAAGAGCCTGCGCGCGATGTTGATCGGCCGCTGACAGCCGAGGAGAAATCAGTGCCCCGTCTGCGCAAACCGCTACCCGGCGTCGATCCGAAGCTCCTGATCAAGGATGCGGCGAAGCTCATGCCGGAGCCGTCGCGGCGGTTCTTTCTCCGCGGCGCGGCCAGCCTCGGCGCGCTCGCCGTGCTCAGCGGCTGCGATATCATCGACGGCGATACTTCGGAGAACGCGCTGCGCGTCATCTCGCGCTTCAATGACCGCGTCCAGGCCTTGCTGTTCGATCCCAACACGCTGGCGCCGGAATATCCCGAGAGCATGATCACGCGGCCGTTTCCATTCAACGCTTATTACAGCGAGGAGGAAGCCCCCGACATCGACGGCGACAACTGGCGGCTCGAGATCGGCGGGCTGGTCGACAACAAGAAGCCGTGGACGCTGCCGGATCTCTACCGGCTGCCGGAGGTGTCGCAGATCACTCGCCATGTCTGCGTCGAGGGCTGGAGCGCGATCGGCTCCTGGCAGGGCGTCAAGCTTTCCGATTTCCTTAAAGCTATCGGCGCCGACTTGCGCGCCAAATATGTCTGGTTCCAGTGCGCGGAAGGCTATTCGAATACGATCGATATGCCCACCGCGCTGCATCCGCAGACGCAGTTGACGCTCAAGTTCGATCACCAGATCCTGCCGCGCGCCTACGGCTTCCCGGTCAAGATCCGCATCCCGACCAAGCTCGGCTTCAAGAACCCGAAATACGTCACCGCGATGTGGGTGCAGAACAACGACGCCGGTGGCTATTGGGAAAACCAGGGGTATAACTGGTTCAGCGGGCTTTGATCGCTCCCGCGTAACCCCTTATTCATACCCTCTCGACATATAGTGAGTCTTGGAAGCTCCACGGGCGGTACCAAGTCACCGCCACGACGCGGCGCATCAGGAATTCCTATGGAATTCTCCGCAATAGACCGCACGATGATGGCGCGCTGCATTGAGCTCGCGCGCAGCGGCGCGGCGGAGGGAGAGCATCCCTTCGGCAGTGTCATCGCCAATGGCGCCGACATCATTGCCGAGGCGTCCAACTGGACGGTGCGCAATCGCGACGAATCCCGGCACGCCGAAATCCTCGCCATCGCGGAAGCGCGCAAGGTACTCGGCGATTCGGCACTGGCGCGCTGCACGCTCTATTCCATCATAGAGCCCTGCGCGATGTGTTCGTTTTGCATCAGGGCGGCGGGCATTCGCCGCGTTGTGTTTGCGCTGAGCTCACCGCACCTGGGCGGACTGTCAAAATGGAATATCCTCGGCGACCGCGGGCTGTCGCGCCGAATTCCGTGTCTGTTCCGCGGCCCTCCGGATGTCGCCCACGGCGTTCTCGCCGACGAGGCGATGCAGGCGTGGAGCGACTGGCGGCCGCTGGCGACGCGGGCGATCAGGCTGTTCGGTTTCTTCGTCAAGCCGAAAGTCGGCAAGATCGATGCGGACCGGCTGTAGCCGGCGCGTGAAGGCAATCACAGCGACCTGATCGCCATCCCCCTCGTCATTCGGATTTGGTCGGCTTGCCAAGCCAAGCGCCGCCCATTAGCAATCGCCGCCGTTCATCGTGAGGCGTAAATCATGACCACCTACAAGCTCCTTCTCCTCGCCGGCGACGGCATCGGTCCGGAAGTGATGGCCGAGGTCAAGCGTCTGCTCGGCTTCTTGGCCAAGGCGGGCATCGCCGCTTTCGCAACCGGGGAGGGGCTGGTCGGCGGCAGCGCTTACGACGCCCACGGCGTCGCCATCACCGAGGAAACCATGGCGAAGGCGCACGCCGCCGATGCCGTTATCTTCGGCGCCGTCGGCGGCCCGAAATGGGACGATGTGCCTTATGACGTGCGGCCGGAAGCGGGGCTGCTTCGCTTGCGCAAGGAGCTCGGTCTCTTCGCCAACATCCGGCCGGCGATCTGTTATCCGGCGCTGGCCGATGCCTCCAGCCTCAAGCGCGAGGCGGTCGAAGGGCTCGACATCATCATCCTGCGCGAGCTCACCGGCGGCGTCTATTTCGGCGAGCCCAAGACCATCACCGACCTCGGCAACGGCCAGAAGCGCGCCATCGATACCCAGGTCTACGACACCTACGAGATCGAGCGCATCGCGCGCGTCGGCTTCGAGCTGGCCCGCAAGCGGCGCAACAAGGTCACCTCGATGGAGAAGCGCAACGTGATGAAGACCGGCGTGCTCTGGCGCGAGGTCGTCACCGAGGTGCACGCCCGCGAATACAAGGACGTTCAACTCGAGCACATGCTGGCGGATGCCGGCGGCATGCAGTTGGTGCGCTGGCCGAAACAGTTCGACGTCATCCTCACCGACAATCTGTTCGGCGACATGCTGTCCGATGTCGCGGCGATGCTGACTGGCTCGCTCGGCATGCTGCCCTCGGCTTCACTCGGCGAAGTCGATGCCAAGACCAAGCGGCGCAAGGCGCTGTATGAGCCCGTGCACGGCTCGGCGCCCGATATCGCCGGCAAGGGCCTGGCCAATCCGATCGCCATGCTGGCTTCGTTCGGCATGGCCATGCGCTATTCGTTCAATATGGCCAAGGAAGCCGATCTGCTCGATGCGGCGATCGCCGCGGCGCTGGCCAGGGGCCTGCGCACCACCGATATCAAGTCGGAGGGGACGACGGTCGTCAGTACCGTTGAGATGGGCGAAGCGATCGTCGGCGAGCTGGAGCGGCTGACGGCAAAATCCTAGCGGCCGCCGCCCTCGACCGCTCGCTAAACCGCGACCGCTATCAGTACGGGTTATACTGGTTAAAGCCCGGCAGCCAGAACGGCCGCGCCAGTGTGACGCCGCCGATGCCGTTCAAATCGGGCCCGTAAAACGAATAGGGCTCACCGGGATCGCCATTCGGCGGAAACGCGTAGTCCATGCGGCTGCCGTAACCCACCGGCACGTCGGTCCCGGGATCGAGATAGGAACGGCGCGGAACGACGATAATCGTGGTGCTGCCGTTGGCATTATGGATGATCGTGCGCGTGGGCTGGATGACCGTGCCGCTCGCAGAGCGGAGCATCACCGGGTGATGTTGTTTCTTCGTTGCCGCGTCGGCGGAGCCTGCGACGGCCAAAACAACGCCGCCGGCGACTAAAACCATCAAGGCACGCATGGCTCCTCGCTTTCAATCACCACACTGTAGCCGGGTTGCGTGGACCGGCATAGCATCTTTGCAACGGCCCGTTCTGTCCGAGGTTCCAGGGGACCTTCGCGACTGCGCGCGTCGAGCACCGGGACCAATCGCCTAATATCAGGCTAGGCTTAAGATATTACTTGCGTAAATGCCCTGCCAGAGCAGGGCATTTGTATCGGGCAGTAGCAGCGAGGCATCGCCATGATGACCCGACGAAGAGTGCTGGAGGGCGCTGGTGCGGCAATAGTCTTTGCCGGCAGTGAACTCGGTATGCCGCCGGTATTCGCCGCCGATCCCGTCGGCGTCGCTTTGTCGCCGGGAGTGCCTGCAGGTCTCGATGGCGCGGCCACGATGGAGACGCTGCCGGGCAAAAAACCGCTGATCAAGCTTTCCTACCGGCCACCGAACTATGAATCGCCATTGGACTATTTCGACACGCCGATCACGCCGAATGACCGGTTTTATGTCCGGTATCACCAGTCGGATATCCCCAGCATCGACGCCAAGACCTACAAGATCGCGGTGGGCGGGGATGGCGCCGGCGGGCAGGCCGAGATCACGTTCGATGAGCTCAAGAGATTTCCGGCCTACGAGGTCGTCGCCGTCAACCAATGCTCGGGAAACCGGCGCGGCCTGTCAAAGCCGCATGTTCCCGGCGTGCAATGGGGCTACGGCGCGATGGGTTGCGCGCGCTGGAAGGGTGCCCGGCTCAAGGACCTGCTCGACAAGGTCGGCCTGAAAAAAGAGGCAATCGAGATTGCCTTCAAGGGCGCCGATGGCCCGACGTTCAACAGGACGCCGGACTTCATCAAGAGCTTGCCGGTGTGGAAGGCGATCGATGAGTCGACGCTGGTCGCCTACGAGATGAACGGCGAGCCCCTGCCGCATTTCAACGGCTTTCCGGCGCGCCTGATCGTGCCCGGCTGGACCGGCGCCTATTGGATGAAACACCTCGTCGCCATCAACGCGTTGACCAAACCGCAGGGCGGGTTCTGGATGAACCCGGCCTATCGCATCCCGGTCGGCGAATTTCCGCTGGTGGCGCGCTTCATCACCCAGGAAAACGCAACCACGACGCCGATCACGGAGATGGTCGTCAACTCGCTGATCACCAGCCATATCGACGGAGCCCAGGTGATGGTCGGCGAGGTCATCGTCAGGGGCTTGGCCTGGGATGGCGGCTACGGCATCCGCGCGGTCGAAGCCTCGACCGACGGCGGACAAACCTGGGCCGCTGCGACGCTTGGCGAGGATCTCGGCCGTTATGGCTTTCGGCCATGGAGCTTCGTGCTGACTGCCAAGCCGGGGAAGAACACTGTGACGGTCAGCGCCACCAACAAGATCGGCCAGACCCAGACGGCTGCGTTGCTGTTCAACCCGGCCGGCTACCACAACAACGTCATGCAGAGCGTGACGTTGAATGCGGCCTAGTGCGGTGGATTTGAAGTTCCTACAATTCGACGGCAAACTCACATAGGAACTTCAAATCCAAAACTGCACTAGGATCACTAGTGGAGGAATTCGATGCGCGTTGCCGTCTTGGCGATGATTGCCGCATTCGCCGGCGCCGCCGCCGCAGGCGCCGAGGAGAAGCCGATCGCGCTCAAGCCGGGCCCCGGCCTCGACAAGGTGGAAGGCCATTGCGGTGCCTGCCACAGCCTCGACTACATCCAGATGAACTCGCCGTTTCTCAATGCCGCCGGATGGAATGCCGAAGTGACCAAGATGATCAAGGCTTTCGGCGCGCCTATCGACGATGCCGACGCCAGGGCGATTGTCGACTATCTGGCGAAGAATTACGGCTCGTGAGGGCGGCCGCCGCGCCTCCGACATTGTGTTTGCAATGTTTTTCGCTTAGAAGCGCTTCCGCCCCGCCGCCGCGCCGCGCGACGGGGCGAAGTTTCGATGGAGAGTTGACGATGGGTTACAATGTCGCCGTGGTCGGGGCGACCGGGAATGTGGGGCGTGAGATGCTCGATATTCTCGCCGAGCGATCGTTCCCCGCCGACGAAGTGGTCGCGCTCGCCTCGCGGCGCAGCACGGGCGTCGAAATCTCGTACGGCGAGCGGACGCTGAAGGTCAAAGCGCTCGAGCATTACGACTTCTCCGGCGTCGATATCTGCCTGATGTCGGCGGGCTCCGCCGTGTCCAAGGAATGGTCGCCGAAGATCGCCGCGGCCGGCGCGGTGGTGATCGATAATTCGTCGTGCTGGCGCTACGATTCCGACGTCCCGCTGATCGTGCCCGAGGTCAATGCCGACGCCGTCATCGGCTTCCGCAAGCGCGGCATCATCGCCAATCCCAACTGCTCGACCGCGCAACTCGTCGTCGCGCTCAAGCCGCTGCACGACCGCGCCAAGATCAAGCGCGTCGTTGTCGCCTCCTATCAGTCGGTGTCGGGCGCCGGCAAGGAGGCGATGGACGAGCTGTTCAGCCAGACCAAGGCGGTGTTTCAGATCGACGAGATCGTGCCGAAGAAGTTCCCCAGGCGCATCGCCTTCAACCTCATTCCGCAGATCGACACGTTCATGGAGGACGGCTACACCAGAGAAGAATGGAAGATGGTGGTCGAGACCAAGAAAATCCTCGACCCGAAGATCAAGCTGGTCGCGACCTGCGTGCGCGTGCCGGTCTTCATCAGCCATTCGGAGGCGGTCACTATCGAGTTCGAGAACCCGATCACGGTCGATGAGGCGCGCGACGTGCTGCGCAACGCGCCGGGTTGCATCGTCATCGATAAGCACGAGCCGGGCGGCTACGTGACCCCCTACGAGGCGGTTGGCGAAGACGCCACCTATATCAGCCGCATCCGCGAGGATGCGACGGTCGAGAACGGGCTGGCGATGTGGATCGTCTCCGACAATCTGCGCAAGGGCGCGGCGCTCAACGCCATCCAGATCGCCGAATGCCTGATCAACCGCAAGCTGATCACCGCCAAGCAGAAGGCGGCGTAAGCTGCTGAAACGATCGGCTAGGCGCGGGGAGTTTGTACTCCAGCGCGAGGATCAGCGGCCGGGAAGATTGAATGCCGTCGTCAGGCCGTAGCCGACCGCGAAGGCCACGGCCGCCGCGCTCATGCCGATGAGCAGGGTCTCGAGCCCTGACCGCCACCATGCCAGCGGCGACCATCGGCTCTTGATGGCGCCGACGCCGAAGAAGGTGGCGCCGGCCGCGGCCACGCACGCGGCGAGGCCACCCGCCGAAAGGTAAGTCACGAGCGGCACCAGGCCGCACATGATGAAGGCTGCAAACGTGCTGAGCGCAGCCAGCACGGCCGACCGCGGCGTCGGAGAAAGACCGTATTCCTCCACCGCCATTGTCTCCGCCCAGAGCTTCCGATCGGCGGTGATGACGGCGACAATCCGTTCGAGATCGTCGCCGGAAAAACCCTTGGCGGCGAAAATCTGCCTGATCTCCTCGCGTTCGCCGTCCGGCTCCAGCGCGATGTGCTTGCGCTCGATGCCGAGGACGCGATCGTAATCGTCACGCTCGGCTTTGGTGCCGATGTAGTTGCTGGCGGCCATGGCAAAGCCGTCGGCCAGGAGATTGGCGAAGCCGAGCACCAGCACCACCGCCGCCGAAAGGTCGGCGCCGGCGACGCCCGCCACGATGGCGAATGTCGTCACCGCGCCGTCGATGCCGCCATAAATCCAGTCGCGCAGGTAATTGCTCCGCGGCCCGCGCGCCAGGCGCGCCCTGATCGCCTGTTCGGTATGGCTATGTTCCAGCGCGTATTGCATCCGCCGTCTCTGACTCCCGGCCACCCACATCCGCCGATCGCATCAACTTTCCTTGAAATTCGGACCGCCGTCTTGACCTGAATCAACGAGATTTCTTTAATTTAAAAGCCATCCTGGCCGACCTGACCGAAATCGCAGCGGTCAAGTCCTTGGTCCGGTCATAGTGCAGCGCATGGCAATTGCGCGGTCGAAGCTTCGATGATCTTTTGTATGCCAGCGAATGCACCTCAGCACGATTGTCTGCCTGCAGCGGCGGGAGCTGAGATATGACGGATTCGGTCGCGGCGGGAGGCACGGCGACGATCTCTCGCGGCGTCGTGCAAACGTTGCTCGATTTACTCACCGCGAAAAACTACGAGGTGGTCGGACCGACGGTGCGGGACGATGCGATCGTCTATGACCGGATCGCGCGCCTTGCCGATTTGCCAGCTGGCTGGACGGACCGTCAGGAGGCCGGACGCTATCGCCTGGAGCGGCGCGACGACGGCGCGCTGTTCGGGTTCACCGTGGGTCCGCAAGCCTGGAAGCGCTTTCTGCACCGGCCGGTCGAAACGCTGTGGACGATGCGCAAGACCGAGGACGGCGTCACGGTCGAAAGCGGCGACAGCGCGGTTCCGAAGTTCGCCTTCATCGGCGTGCGCGCCTGCGAGCTGCACGCGATTGCCATTCAGGACCGAGTGCTTTCACAAGGACCTTACCCGGATCTGGCGTACGCGATACGGCGCCAAGACGCTTTCATCGTTGCCGTCAATTGCGGACAGGCCGGAGGAACCTGCTTCTGCGTTTCGATGCAAACCGGGCCGCAGGCCACTGCCGGGTTCGACCTCGCGCTCACCGAGCTCCTCGACGGCGCCGACCATGAATTCCTGGTTGAGGTCGGCAGTGAAGCGGGCGCTGGAATTCTCCAAGAGCTTCCGCACCGCCTCGCCACCGACGGCGAACGTGCGAAGGCCGCGGCGGTCGTCGCGCGAACGAAAGATCAGATGGGTCGTCACCTGGAGACCGAGGGATTGAAGGAGCTGTTGCTGAGCAACCTCACTCATCCGCGTTGGGATGACGTCGCCGAGCGCTGCCTGACCTGCGGCAACTGCACCATGGTCTGCCCCACTTGCTTCTGCACGACGGTCGAGGATCGCAGCGACCTCAGCGGCGCGTCGGCGGAACGGGTGCGGAAATGGGATTCCTGCTTCACCATGGATTTCTCCTATATCCATGGCGGCAGCGTCCGCAAAACACCGCGTTCGCGCTATCGCCAATGGATGACCCACAAGCTTGCGACCTGGATCGACCAGTTCGGCACGTCTGGCTGCGTCGGCTGCGGTCGCTGCATCACCTGGTGTCCGGTGGGCATCGACATTACGGTCGAGGCGGCGGCGATCAGGGCGAACCCACAGCCGCAGACGGGGCGACAGCATGGCCAACCTTGAAGAAATTTTGCAGGAGCACCCGTTGTTCGTCGGCGCTCCCGCGGACCTCGTCCGGCTCGTCGCCGGCTGCGCCCGCAACCACGTCTTCCGTGCCGGCGATTACTTGTTTCACGAGGGTGGAGCTGCCGACGAATTCTTCCTCGTCCGCCACGGCAAGGTGGCGCTCGAAATCAACGCGCCCGGCCGCGCCGCGATCGTATTCGAGACTGTGGGCGTCGGCGATTTCGTCGGCGCCTCCTGGCTTATTCCGCCGTACCGCTGGGCGTTCGATGCCCGCGCCGTCGAGCTGACGAGCGCGACCGGCATCGATGCTGCCTGCTTGCGCGGCAAATGCGAGGCTGACCACGATCTCGGCTACGAGATGATGAAGCGCTTCCTGCCGCCGCTGGTGAAGCGGCTGCACGCCACCCGGCTGCAAATCCTCGATGTCTATGGCAAGCATTGATAGCGCCGCGCCGCGGCCTTCCGATCCGTTCGTGCCGCAAATCTATCGGGTCGAGCGAGTCAGCCGTGAGCTGACCGACATCGTCACGCTCGAGCTGAATCCGTTGGCTGGTCCGCGACCGCCGTTCGAGCCCGGGCAGTTCAATATGCTCTACGCCTTCGGCGTCGGCGAAGTGCCGATCAGCATAAGCGGCGACCGTCACAACAGTGGCTTCGTGCATACCGTCCGCGATGTCGGCGCCGTCAGCGGCGCGATCGCAAAACTCTCATCGGGGGCGATGATCGGCCTGCGCGGTCCGTTCGGAACCGGTTGGCCGCTCAAGCAAGCCGAGGGATCGGACATTGTGATCGTGGCCGGCGGCCTTGGCCTCGCGCCATTGCGGCCGGCCATCTATGATGTCCTCGCCAACCGCGGCCGCTATCGCCGCGTGGTCATTCTGTCCGGCAGCCGTCACCCCGATGACATGCTTTATCGCCGCGAACTTGAGCAGTGGCGCCGGCACCTCGATGTCGAGATCGAAGTGACGGTCGATCACGCCGATGCCGATTGGCGCGGCAATGTCGGTGTGGTGCCGACGCTCATTCCGCGCGCCGCCTTCGACCCTCGCGATGCCGTCGCGCTGATCTGCGGCCCGGAAGTGATGATGCGGTTCACGGCGAACGCGCTCCGCGATGTGGGGCTGCCAACCGACCGCATCTATGTTTCGATGGAGCGCAACATGAAGTGCGCCATCGGTCTTTGCGGTCACTGCCAATTCGGACCGAGCTTCGTTTGTAAGGATGGGCCGGTAATGCGATTGGATCGTATCGCCGATATCCTCACCATGCGGGAGATTTGAAATGGAGAGCTCCGGCTTGGACGGTGGGCGCCCGCTTCTCGCGGTTTGGAAGTTCGCATCCTGTGACGGTTGCCAGCTTTCCTTGCTCGATTGCGAAGACGAGCTCCTGACGCTCGCCGGCACGGTCAAGATCGCCAATTTCCTGGAAGCGTCGAGTGCCGTCGAGGACGGTCCTTACGATCTGTCGCTGGTCGAGGGATCGATCACCACCGAGCACGACGTCCGACGCATTCACGAGGTCCGGCGGCGATCGAAGTACCTGGTGACCATCGGGGCATGCGCCACGCACGGCGGAATTCAGGCCTTGCGCAATTTCGTCGACGTGAACGAATTCGTCGCCGCTGTCTATGCCTCGCCGCAATACATCAGCACGCTTGCGACATCGACGCCGATTTCGGCGCATGTCGCGGTCGACTTCGAACTACAGGGCTGTCCCATCAACAAGGCGCAGCTCATCGAGGTGATCTCGGCGTTCCTGGTCGGCCGCAAGCCGGCCATTGCAGCCCACAGCGTCTGCATCGAGTGCAAGCAGCGCGGCACGGTCTGCGTGATGGTACAAGGCATGCCCTGCCTCGGGCCGGTGACGCATGCCGGCTGCGGGGCGATCTGCCCGTCCTACCGGCGCGGCTGCTATGGTTGTTACGGGCCGATGGAGACGCCGAACACCGCGGCGCTGGCACGCGAATGGCGGGCGCTTGGCGCGACGCCGCGCGACCTGCAGCGGGTCTTCCGCACCTACAACGCCGCGGCGGAGCCGTTCTTGAACGAGAGCAAGGCCCATGGCGACTAAGACTATCAGGGTCGATTATCTGGCAAGGGTCGAAGGCGAAGCCGCGCTGGATCTGCATGTCGACGGCGGCCGGGTGGTGGCGGCGCAACTCAATATTTTCGAGCCCCCGCGGTTTTTCGAGGCGCTATTGCGCGGGCGCGGCTACGGCGAAGTTCCGGATATTGTCGCTCGTATCTGCGGCATCTGTCCGGTCGCCTATCAAATGGGCGCCGTCCACGCGATCGAAGACGCCTTCGGCGTCGCGGTCGGAGGCCAGCTCAGGGCGCTGCGGCGCCTGATCTACTGCGGCGAATGGATCGAGAGCCACGCCCTGCATGTTGTGATGCTGCATGCGCCGGATTTTCTCGGCTACCCAGATGCGATCGCGATGGCGCGCGATCATGGCGACATGGTGCGCAACGGTCTGGCATTGAAGAAGACGGGCAACGAATTGATCCGCATTCTGGGCGGGCGCGAGATCCACCCGGTCAATGTGAAGCCCGGCGGCTTCTATCGGGTTCCGCAGGTCGCGGAGCTTGAGCCCGTCACCGAAAACCTCAAGCAGGCGAGGGATAAAGCAATCGGTCTGCTGCGCTGGGTTGCGAGCTTTCCTTTCCCGGAGTTCGAGCGCGACTACGAGTTCGTTGCGCTGCGCCATCCCGATGAATATCCGCTCAACGAAGGACGGATCGTCTCGAACCGCGATATCGACATCGACATCGGCGATTATGCATCCGAGTTCGAGGAACGGCACTTGGCGCATTCAACCGCGCTGCATGCGGTCGTGAAGCGGCGCGGCGCCTATCTGGTCGGGCCACTCGCCCGCTACGCCCTGAATTTCGATCGCCTGCCGGCATCGGTGCAGACGCTGGCCGTCGCCGCCGGGCTCCGGCCGGTGTGCAAGAATCCGTTTCGCAGCATCATCGTTCGCGCCGTCGAGATCGTCTATGCGTGCGAGGAAGCGCTGCGCATTATCGCCGACTATGAGCCGCCGGATGTCGCCGCGAGGCCGGTCGAGCCGCGCGACAGCGTCGGTTTCGGCTGCACCGAAGCGCCGCGCGGCATCTGCTGGCACCGTTATGAGTTCGATGCCGACGGCACGGTTCGTGCGGCGCGGATCGTGCCGCCGACCTCGCAGAATCAGGCCAGCATCGAAGCCGATCTCGTCGGCGTCGCGACGCCGCTGCTGGACCAGTCCGACGACGTGATTCGCAGCCGCTGCGAGCAGAGCATCCGCAATTACGATCCCTGTATCTCTTGCTCCGCACACTTCCTCAAGCTGTCCGTGCATCGGCCGTGAAACAGACGCTGCGGCGCAAGGTGCTTGTGGTTTGTCTGGGAAATCCGGATCGCGGCGATGACGGTGTCGGCCTCCTCGTTGCGAAAAAATTGGCGGGCCTTCTGCCGACCGACGTGGCGATTGCGTCGCTGAGCGGCGATATCTTAAGTCTGATGGCGGATTGGGCGGGCTTCGATGCGATGATCTGCATCGATGCGGCGGCGCCGCTGACCGCGCCTGGGCGCATCCATCGTGTCGATCTCGCCACCAGCGAGCTGCCACGGAATCTCAGCCCCGGATCCAGTCATGCACTGGGCCTTGCCGACGCGATCGCGCTTGCGCGCGTCCTGCAAACGGCGCCACGAGACATCATGATTTACGCGGTCGAAGGCGCGGCTTTCAATAGCGGCGTACCGATGACTCCGGAAGTCGCCGCTGCGGTCGATGAAGTGGCCGCATGCGTCGTGGCTGACGTCGTGAGGCTCCAACAGAGTGCTGCAGAGTTGGCGAGGTGAACCGCGACGGCTTAATTTCGGTGACTCATCAAAAAGGGGAGGAGATTGGTCATGCCGAAATATTTGGTGCAAGCCAGCTATACGATCGAAGGTTTGCGGGGATTGCAAAACGATTCCGGTACCGGCCGCCGCGACGCCATCGGCAAAGCCTTCAAGGCCGCCGGCGGGTCGGTCGAATGCGCCTATTTCGCCTTTGGCGACTATGACGTCGTCGTCATTGGCGACGTGCCGGACAATACCAGCGCCGCGGCGTTGGCGATCGCGGTCTCGGCGAGCGGCTTGGTGAAGACGCGGGTAACGCCGCTCTTGACTGCGGAAGAAGTCGATGCGGCCTTGAAAAAGACCGTGGCCTACCGGCCGCCCGGACGCTAAGCCGTCTACCGTCCGGCATTTCGCAGCGCGCTTGAGCTGCCGTTGCGGCCACGGCTTTTCGCTGCCTGGCGCGAAGCGGGGCGTGTACACTCGGGCTGAGAGCCGCGGAACTCCGCCACACCCCGACAGTTGGCGGAGCGGCATCGGGCGACTTGCCGGCAAATCCGGACTTGTCGGCGGATGGCGGCGGTGCCGCGCGGCTCCCTGGGCGATACGAACCGGAAGAGGACACCATGAAAGTAGGATTTATCGGGCTTGGCGCGATGGGCAGCGCCATGGCGGTCCGGCTGATCGATGCCGGACACGAAGTTGCGGTTTGGAACCGATCGCCCGGCCCCGCCGAGCAGTTGGCGCAGCGCGGCGCCCGCCGTTTGGAAAATCCAGAAGACGCTTTTTCCTGCGACGCGGTGCTCACGATGCTGGCCGACGACGACGCCGTTCGCACCGTACTCCTCGCCAACGATGCGCTGAAACGGGCGCCGAACAAAAAGCTCGTCCACGTCGCTATGAGCACGCTGTCGGTCGCCTTTGCCCGCGAGCTCGAGCAGGCGCATGCCGCGGCCGGTCTCGCCTATATCGCCGCGCCGGTGTTGGGCCGGCCCGATGTCGCCGCAGCCGGCAAGTTGAACGTCATCGCCGCCGGCGCTGCGGATGCGATCGAACGGGTCAAGCCGCTGCTCGACATCATTGGGCAAAAAACCTGGATGCTCGGCGCCGAGCCGCACAAAGCCAATGTCGCCAAGCTGGCGATGAACTTCCTGATCGGCGCGGCGATCGAGGCGATGGCCGAGGCGGTGACCTTGGCGGAGCGCTACGAGGTCGCGCCCGGTAAGCTGATGGAGCTCCTCACCGGCACGCTGTTTGCGGCGCCGGTCTATGCGACCTATGGCGGGCTGATCCTCAAGGGCGAATTCATGCCGGCGAATTTCAAGCTGACGCTGGGCCTCAAGGACATGCGGCTGGCGCTCGCCGCCGGCGAGACGGCCGGCGTGCCGATGCCGTTCGCCAGTATCGTCCGCGACAATCTCGTCGATGCCATCGGCCACGGCGACGGGGATAAGGACTGGTCGGCCGTGTCGCTGGTCGCGCGCCGGCGGGCCGGGCTCGACGGCGAGTCGCGGCGGCGCTGAGGGCCGCGCCGCAGGAGCGATGGGTCTAAGGTTATGGAGCTGCTGATCTCTGCGGTGTGGCTCGCGATCGTGTCATGGCTGATCCTGCGCGCGGTGAGGCAACGCGGGCTGCTGCCGCGCCTCGTTGCCGCGTCGCCACCGTCCGGCGAGCAGGCGCCGCATCTGACCGTGATCGTTCCGGCGCGCGATGAGGAAGCCAATATCGGGCGCTGCCTGCAATCCCTGCTGGCGCAGGATTATCCGGCGCGCCGCCTGGGTATATTGGTGGTCGACGACCATTCGGCGGACGCGACCGCCGCCATCGTTCGCGCGCTCGCGGCGCGCCATCGGCAGATCGCCTTGATCCAGAGCCCGCCCTTGCCGCCGCGTTGGGTCGGCAAATCGCATGCCTGCTGGATCGGCGCGCGCACCGCCGCGCCCGAGACCGAATGGCTGTGTTTCATCGATGCCGACGTGTGGGCGGAGCCCGGCGTTCTGTCGAGCGCCATGCATGCGGCTTCGGCGCAACGCCTCGACCTTTTGTCGCTGGCGCCGCGCCAGGAGCTGCAAAGCTTCGCCGAGCGTCTCATCCTGCCTTGCGGCCTCATTCTTCTGTCCTTCCTGCAGGATCTGCGCCAGGCTCAGGCGCGCTCCGGTTCCGATGTCACGGCGACCGGGCAGTTCATGCTGGTCAGGCGCGACGCCTATGACGCGGTGGGTGGCCACGCCGCCGTGTGTACCGCGATCTGCGAGGACCTGGAATTCGCGCGGCTGCTGAAGCAATCGGGACGATCGGTCCTGCTCATGGGCGGCGAGCAGCTGCTATCGACGCGGATGTATACCGGGTGGCGGACGCTCTGGCCGGGGCTTGCCAAGAATCTCGTCGACACTTTGGGCGGTCCGGTCCCGACATTGGCGCTGGCCGGCGCGGCTGTGATCTTGGCGTGGGCGGCGTTCGCCATTCCGCTGATCGATCTGGCAAGCTTGATTCGCGGCGTCGCTGGCGCCGCCGCGGCGTTCATTCTCGCGCTCGCGGCCTCGGGCGCCGCCGTCGGCTTGCATATTGCGGCCACGTTCTATTTCCGCATTCCCTTCTGGTATGGACTACTTTTCCCTCTCGGGTACACGGCGGGCGCGCTGATGGCTCTCGACAGCGTCCGCCGCCGCCTCAGCGGCCAGGTGAGCTGGAAAGGCCGGATTTATTCATGAAAGCTGCCAAGCAGAAAAGCGACGAGGCGAGTCTCGCCGAGCCAGTCCGCGCCGCCGGGCCCCTCGACTCTGGGGAAACGCGCGCGATCATGATCGGCGCCGTCGTCCTTACGATCTTTCTTTATTTCATCAAGCTGATTTTGCTGCCCTTCGTGCTGGCGGGCATCATCGCCTATATCTGCACGCCGGCTTTGGACTGGGCGGCCGCGCGGACGCGGCGGCCACGCTTGCTGTTCGCGGTCGCGCTGTTCCTGCTGCTGTTCGGCATTGCCGCGGCGGTCATGGCCTTTGTCGCGCAGCGCCTCTTGGACGAGGTACGCGCGACGGCGGCCGATTTGGGGAGCATGCTGGAGAACTTCACCAGCCAGGCGACCGGCGGCCAGCCGGTTCACCTGTTCGGCTCGGTGATGAATGCGCATCAGATCGCCGAGGCCGTGCTTGATCGCCTGCGCGATTGGTTCGGGCAGACCGATCAGATCGCCGTCCTCACCGGCTATAGCCTTGCCGCCGTCATGGGCGCGTTTCTGACGATCGTGCTGTTGTTCTATTTTTTGGTGAGCGGCAGGCGGGTGGCGCTTGGGTTGTTCTGGATCGTGCCGCCGCATCGCCGCCCGCTGGTTGCGCGCATCTGGCATCGCCTGGATCCGGTGCTGATGCGTTACTTCATCGGCGTGCTCGGCGTCGTGGCCTACGCGACGGTTGCGGCTTACGTCGGTCTCGGCGTTATTCTCGGCATCCAGCACGCCGTCCTGCTGGCGTGCTTGACCGGGATTCTCGAGACCGTGCCGGTGATCGGTCCCACCTCGGCGGCGGTCCTCGCCGGACTGGTCTCGCTGCGGACGGCGACCGGAATCGTCAACATCGCGGAATATGCGCTCTACGCGACGCTCCTGCGTCTGTCGATCGACCAGCTCGTCGGTCCGATCGTGCTCGGCCGCGCCGCGCATGTGCACCCGGTGCTGATCATTTTCTGCTTCTTGGCCGGCGGCATCGTGCTCGGCATTCCCGGCGTGATCCTCGCCGTCCCGGTCGCCTTGGTTGTCAAGAGCACGCTGGCGACGCTGTACGGTGATGAAGCCGAGTAGGCGACGTTGGCCGCGGGGCCGATTTCGGCTGCCACTTGCTGCGAAATTCGGGCTATAATGCAAAGTCTGCGAGCAACTTTTTCGGCGCCGGAGAGTTGCCCGTCGGATTGGAAATCGCGGGAGACCCGCTAAATGGCGGTGTGGGATTCCGCAGAGCAAAGGATATGGCCGCGGCACAGCCACCGCTGGCTGGCCGAGCTGCTGTTCGCGCTCGACGCGCGGTTGCGCCGCCGTCAGGCGGTGTTTGAATATACCCGCGATCGCCGCTGCGTGTTTCGCCTCGATCTCGGCCGTTCGCCGCGAGCGCTCGTGCTGCGCGACGGCACGCGCGTGCATCCGGGGCAGCGCATCGCGCGGCTGCATTTCTGGAACGAGCAGATTCCGCCGCTGCCCGAGAACGGGCCGACGATTGCCTGGGCGCGCCAGATGCAGCAGGCCATCGCGATCTCGCTGGCCGCGCTCGCGCGCTATCTCGTGTCGCGGCCCGAGTTGAGCGATATCGCCGTGGTCTACGGCGACGTGCCCTCCGGCACCCGGGCGCAGAGCGAGCAACTGGCGCGAATTATGGCGCACTACGGATTCGAGACAATCGCCGAACCGGAGCGGTTGCCGATCGCCGAACGCGTGCACCGCTTTGGGGAAAATATCCTGATTTCCCTGATCGTCTTGGCGAGCAATGCCGCCGCGCTTCGCGGCGACACGCTCAAGCGCGTGCGGGTACCAATTTATCTTTCGCGCCGCGTCCTGGAAAAAAGATTCAACGGTATGGGTGAGCGGCGACTATCGGGTGAGTAGTCATGAGCATTGCCGAAAATATTCCCGAAGCGATTTCATGGATCCGGTCGCTGGGCGACGGCTGCCTTCTCGTCGCATTCGTGGGATGCGTATTCATGCTGGTGGCGTCGGCTTGCGTGCTGGGCTTTCCCGAGCAGGAGACGGTAGCACCCGCCACGCAGCCGCCGGTGACGGTGCTGAAACCCCTGCACGGCGCAGAGCCCGGCCTGCGGGCCCGTCTCGCCGCGTTCTGCCGGCAGGAGTACGGCGCTCCGGTTCAGGTTTTATGCGGTGCGCAAGACCAGGCTGCGCCGGCCGTTGCGGCGGTGCGAGGCCTGAAGGCCGATTTCCCCGACGAGCCGATCGATCTGACCGTTGACCGGCGCAGTCATGGCGTCAACCGCAAGGTATCCAATCTGATCAATCTGATGCCGCGCGCCCGCCATGACACGCTGGTGTTGTCCGACAGCGACATCGTCGTCGGGCCCGGCTATCTGCGTGCCCTTACCGCGCTCTTGGCGTCACCGCACGTCGGTGCGGTGACCTGCCTCTATCACGGCATCAGCGGTGAAGGCCTATGGACGCGCTTGTCCGCTCTCGCCATCAACTCGCAATTCCTGCCGCAAGCGGTCACCGCGGTCAGTCTCGGGCTGGCGAAACCATGTTGCGGCGCCACCATCGCGTTGCGCCGGTCGACGCTCGACCGCATCGGCGGCTTCGGCACCCTTGCCGACGTGCTCGCCGACGATCATGCGATCGGCCTTGCCGTGCGCTCCGCCGGATACGACGTGGTGACCGCGCCGTTCCTGGTCGGCCACCGCTGCTTCGAAAACAGCCTGCGTCAACTGTTCCTGCATCAGATGCGGGTCGCCCGCACGATCAGGAGCATCGATCCGATCGCCTATGCCGGCACCATCGTGACACATCCCTGGCCGCTTGCGCTCATCTCCCTGCTGTCGGGAAGCCCGGCCGCGGTTCTGGTCACGCTTGCCGTGCTGGTCTCGCGCATGATGCTGTGCCGTTGCGTCGAATGGCGCTTCGGATTGCCGCGACAAAATTACTGGCTCATTCCGCTGCAAGATGTCATTGCTTTCGCCGTCTATCTGGCGAGCTTCTTCGGGGCGACGGTTCATTGGCAGGGCGCCGATTACCGCATAACGGCGGACGGTACCCTGATCGAAGGACAAGACCTGAGGGGGTCATGATGCGAACTTTGTTTCTGCAAGCTCCTTCCTTCGACGGGTTCGACGGCGGCGCCGGCTCGCGCTACCAGGCGCGGCGCGAAATCCGCTCTTACTGGTATCCGACCTGGCTGGCCCAGGTCGCCGCGGTCGTTCCCGGCAGCAAGCTCATCGACGCCGTGCCGCATCGGCTGACGCTCGCCGATGTCGTGCGCGAGGCGCCGCATTACGACCTTGCCGTGCTGCACACCTCGACGCCTTCATTCGCCTCCGATGCGCGGGTCGTCGAGGTGCTCAAGGCGGCAAATCCGCGGCTGAAGGCGGGGTTCGTCGGCGCCAAGGTCGCGGTCGAGCCGCGGGCGAGCCTGGAGAGTTCGCGCGCCATCGACTTCGTCGCCGGCAACGAGTTCGATTTTACCATCAAGGAAGTCGCGGAGGACCGCGACTGGAGCGCGATTGCCGGGCTGTCCTATCGCGATGCCGCAGGCGCCATCAGACACAATCCGCCGCGCGCCATCCTTGAGAACATGGACGAGTTGCCGTTCGTCACCCCGGTGTACAAGCGCGACCTGCAGATCGAGAATTATTTCATCGGCTATCTCAAGCACCCCTATATCTCGCTCTATACCGGGCGGGGCTGCAAATCGCATTGTACATTTTGCTTGTGGCCGCAAACGGTCGGCGGCCATCGCTACCGCACCCGTAGCGTCGGCCACGTGATCGAGGAGATGTGCTGGGCCAAAGCGGCGTTTCCGCAAGTGAAGGAGTTTTTCTTCGACGACGACACCTTCACCGATGATCGGCCGCGCACCGAGGCGATCGCGCGCGCGCTCGGCAAGCTCGGCGTCACCTGGTCGTGCAACGCCAAGGCGAACGTGCCGCGGGAAACGCTCAAGGTGATGCGCGACAATGGCCTGCGGCTGTTGCTGGTCGGCTATGAAAGCGGCAATCAGCAGATTCTGCACAACATCAGGAAAGGCATGCGCATCGACGTGGCGCGGCGCTTCACCAAGGATTGCCACGAGCTCGGCATCACCATCCATGGCACCTTTATTCTCGGGCTTCCCGGCGAAACCAGGGAGACGATCGAGGAGACCATCAGGTTTGCCACCCAGATCAATCCGCACACCATCCAGGTCTCGCTCGCGGCTCCCTATCCGGGCACCGAGCTCTATCGCGAGGCGCTGGAATACGGCTGGCTCGACGAAGCGCATGCCGAGCTCGTCGATGCGAGCGGCGTGCAGATCGCCCCGCTGCATTATCCGCACCTCAGCCATACCGAGATTTTCCAATCGGTCGAGGAGTTCTACCGGTGCTTCTACTTCCGCACTCCCAAGATCGCGGCGATCGTCTCGGAGATGGTGCGCAGTCCGCAAATGATGATGCGCCGGCTGCGCGAAGGCGCCGAGTTCTTTGCCTTCCTGCGCGAACGGCGGGAGTTGGCGCACTGAACCACTTGGTCATCACTGCGGACGACTTCGGGCTGAGCGAGCCCGTCAACGCCGCGATCGAAGAAGCGCATAGAAGCGGCGTCCTCAGCGCCGCGAGCCTCATGATCGGCGCTCCCGCGGCGGCCGATGCGGTTAAGCGCGCGCGGGCGTTGCCGAATCTGCGCGTCGGGCTCCACATCGTCCTCGTCGATGGCGAGCCGGTAACCGACCCCGCGCAAATTCCGGCTCTCATCGGCGGCAGCGGACGGTTCCGCAACGATCTGGCCCGCTACGGTGCGCAGATCGCCTTGGACGGTTCGGTGCGGCAACAAGTCGCCAAGGAAATCACCGCGCAGTTCGCGGCTTACCAGGCGACCGGGCTGCCGCTCGATCACGTCAATGCCCACCGGCATTTCCATCTGCATCCGGCCGTCGCCACCTCGATCATGACCGCCGGGCGGCGCTACGGCATGCGGGCACTGCGCATTCCGGTCGAGCCATGGCGGATTGTCGCGGACGTCGATCCGCACACGCAGCGTCGCGTCGGTCGGATCGTGGCGCCCTGGGCCAGCTGGTTGCGTCGGCGCGTCCGCCGCGCCGGACTGACAACCGCCGATGCGGTGTTCGGCTTGGCATGGTCAGGCGCGATGACGCGAACGCGCCTTGCCGCGCTCCTTGGCCGGCTGCCTCCCGGCTTCGTCGAAATCTACCTGCATCCCGCGGTCACGGATGCCTTCGCCGGCGCGGCACCGGGCTACCGCTATGCCGAGGAATTCGCGGCGCTGTGCGATCCCGATTGCATCGCCGCGGTGCGCCGCTCGGGTTGTACGCTCGGCGGCTACTCAGACGCCTGACGTTCTACCGCCGGCGCTTTCCGTCGAGATAGCCCGCCGCGCGGAACCAATGGATCGCGTCCTCGAGCGCCTGCCGGTAAGGCCGCGGCCGAAAGCCGAGATCGCGCTCGGCCTTGGCGGCGGTGAAGAACATGCGGTGTTCGGCCATGCGGATACCGTCCAACGTCGTGAACGGCGCCCGCCCCGTAAGCCGGGCCGCCGCCTCCGCGGCGTAGGCAAACGGAATGACGGCGGCGCGGGGAAGGCGCAGGCGTGGCGGACGGCGGCCGACCATGCGCGCGATGTCGGCCAGCATATCGGCGAGCAGCACGTTCTCGCCGCCGAGAATGTAGCGTTCGCCGATCGCGCCGTGTTTGAGCGCCACGAGGTGCCCCTCGGCAACGTCATCGACGTGGACGAGATTGAGGCCGGTATCGAGGAAACCGGGGATACGGCCGCGCGCCGCCTCGACGATGATGCGGCCGGTCGGCGTCGGCTTGACGTCGCGCGGCCCGATAGGGGTCGAGGGGTTGACGATGACGGCGGGAAGCGCCTCGTTCGCGACCATCGCCTCGACCAGCCGCTCGGCGGCAATCTTGCTGCGCTTGTAGGCGCCGATTCCCTCCTCCTCCGACAGCGGCACGGTTTCGTCGGCCGGACTGCCGTCGGCGCGCAGGGCAAGCGTGGCGACGCTGCTGGTATAGACCACGCGCGCGACACCGGCGCTTCGCGCCTCCTGCATCACGATGCGCGTACCGTCCACATTGGCGACAAAAATCTCCCGGGGATCGCGCGCCCACAACCGGTAATCGGCCGCGACATGGAAGAGGTAGCGGATGCCGGCCATGGCGCGGCGCACAGAACGTGCATCGCGGATGTCGCCGTCGGCGAAATCCAGATCGAGCCCCTCGAGGTGAAAACGCGGGCTGCCGGGCCGCACCAGCGCCCGCACCGAGAATCCGGCGAGGATCAGCTTTCTCGCGACAGCCGAGCCGACGAGTCCGGTGGCCCCGGTAACAAGGGTTTCTGCCGTGTTGCCCATGGCAATCCTGTGCGTAAACGGAAACCAAGCATTTTAGCGATAAAAATGCCATGCCAGTTCACATGAGAGTGCCGGAATTCATTGGAAGCATTTGCATTAGCAATGGCGTTGGCATTGGATTGTGGTAGACTTGCGCTGCAAGCTCGGTGATTTGCCGGCAGCCGAGGATGTCTGCGCGCTACGCTTTGGGGGCGGGTCAAGTTAGGCTACAGACGCGAGGGGCAAAAGGCTTCTATGGCATCCCAATTGGATTTCGCCGGCGGTACTTTCGTAGATGGACTGGTTGACGAAGGTGACGACACGAGTCGGCTTGCCGACGCTGCTGTCGAACAGCCGCGTCGCCTGGTCATCGCCTTCGTCGGTCTCGACTTCGAGGCCCGCATCGCCGCGGGGCCAGGGGTCCTGGTCGTATGCCGTACTGCCGGAAGCGAGTTGGCGACGGTCGCCGCCAGCGCTGTCCGGCAGGGCTACCGCGGCATGATCAGCTTCGGCGTCGCCGGCGGGCTCGCCTCCCACCTGCGCGCCGGCGACTGGGTGGTCGCTTCCGCCGTCCGCGAATCGCAAACCGTCCGCGCGACGGATGCAGTGTGGTCGCGCAAGCTCCTCGGCATGGTCGCCGGCGCCATCCACGCCCCGATCGTCGGCGTCGACACGCCGATTGCCGAGCCGGCAAAAAAACGCGAGTTGCACAGAACGACCGGCGCCGCCGCGGTCGATATGGAATCCCACGTGGTGGCGCGGGTTGCCGCCGCGCATAAGCTCGCTTTTGCCGCCTTGCGCGTCGTTGTCGATCCGGCGCATCGCACGGTGCCCCCCGCGGCGCTCATCGGCATGCGCCCCGATGGCCGTGCCAACGTGTCGGCCGTATTGCGCGACATCGTGGCGCGACCCTCGCAGATCACGCCGCTGGCGCGCATTGCCGTTGACGCGCTCGCCGCCCGCGCCGCAATGGCTCGGGTGCGACGCCGGCTCGGCCCGCATTTCGGGCTTCTCGATCGCAGCTGAGCGACAGTGTGCTCGTTTCCGCACCTCTCCCCAGGGGGAGAGGTGACTACGAGTGAATTGCGGCAGAGGCAGCGAGAGAACTAAGCCTGCGAGATGAACTTGGTGTTCAGATAGGCTTGCAGCCCTTCGATGCCGCCTTCGCTGCCGTAGCCGGATTCCTTGACGCCGCCGAACGGCGTCTCCGGCGTCGAGATATTGATGGAGTTCACCCCGACCATGCCGGACTGCAACGCGTCGCCGATCAGGTTGGCGGTCTGTGCTGAACCGGTGAAGGCATAGGCGGCGAGCCCGAAG